>Ga0180302_10000115_pt1 | contig 30986 bp, 33 predicted proteins | sample GuaBasSediGuay17_FD_121794 | JGI IMG/M metagenome (GOLD analysis project Ga0180302, IMG submission 121794) | Subseafloor sediment microbial communities from Guaymas Basin, Gulf of California, Mexico - Guay17, Core 4571-4, 12-15 cm | ecosystem: Environmental > Aquatic > Marine > Hydrothermal... | reverse complement strand
CACCCTCACGGCGTACTTCAGGGAGAGCTCCCTAATCAACCCTGCTACTCTTGACAGCTCTCTCCTCGATATGGATTTGCTCTCCACGAGTCCCAGCGCTCGCAGCCGAACAGCCGACCTTGGCTCTAAGGCGACGGCCGCTACCACTATGGGCCCGGCGGCCTCCCCCTTTCCCGCCTCATCTGAGCCTACTTCAATGCCGGGAGGAGGGATCAGGATCCTCTCTATTAGATCAACCAGAGACGAGTGATAGACGGCCCGCCCGGTCCTGTAAACCACCACGAGCGATCCGTTCACTCTTGCCCTCAAGATCTCGTATCTACCAGGCGTCAGGACCTCAGCGGCCTCGCTCTCCAGAGCCTCTCTGAGCCTGTTTATCTCCTCAGGCGTCAGCTTAGTGCTTATCTGAGCCTTTCCTCCGTCGATGGACAAGGTTTATCACCGCTGCAACGAGGCCAGCCGCTAGAGCCACGCCGACCAGCTGCCACAGTGGGAGCTGCGGCGGGGGTATAACTTCAAGCGTCACGACCTCTGATGCGTTTCTCTCCTCTGCGGGATAGGGATTCATCCATTCGAGCACGAAAACTGCGTCGTAGGTCCCCGGAGAGGGAGCCGTCAGCCTAACCGTCACATCTCGCCTATCATACGGTTCTAGGGAACCTAGGTGGACGGTCTGGTTGAAGCCATTCACAGACACGAGTAGGGTCGCCGAGCTGACTTGCCACGGTGAGTCGTTGCGCACGTGGATCGTCACGTTAAACCGCCTTCCAGCCTGAATCTCCCCAGGCACTCCCTCAACTGACAGATTGAGATAAGCGTTCTTCAAGACTCTAATGCTCTCGGTAATTGCCACAGTTGCAGAAGAACCTCTGTACGAGTATGAGATCAGCACCATGAGCGTGTGCCTACCTGCGTGCACGTCGGGATTTATGGGGAGGGATTTGCTCACCAGCTTGATCTCACCAGGCTCGATGGAGCCTATGCGCTCAGATAACGGAGAACTCATGAGGGTGGACATTATCGTGAGGTTTGCGTCAGAGATCCTCACCCCTCTTTTGACGAGTTCCCTCGTCTGCTCGTCAATGACCCACGCGTCCTCAACATTGAGGATGGTTATCTTGAGAGACAGAGATGCGGGGGGCTCGAATTCCTTTGGATAAGTTTCGAGTTGCACTTCAGGCGTCCAAGGCCTAACTGAGAGCGTTGCCGTCCTTGAGTGGTCGAATTCTCTCAGGGTTCCATTTGGCAGCTCCTCGATGCCCGTGGCCCTCATGGCAATCTGGTAGTCGCCCTGGAGAGTACGCAGAGGGACTACTATCTTAGCCCGGATGGATAGGACTGCTATGGCCTCTGCTGTAACCCTGACGCTCGACCCTTCGATCGTAACGTTCCTTATCTCGTTGAAGTCGGGGTCTAGGGCCACTACTCTCGTTATGTTGTAGGGGAACTGCAGGGGAATCACGAGGCTTGCTTCAACGCTCTTTAGCGTGTTAGGAGAGGTCAGGATCTTCCCACCCACAAGTATCTTCTTAGTTAGGTTGTACTCTAGGATCACCTCCCCTCCCTGAGCGACTTCGCTGGGATAAAGAGCCAGAAATGAAAGATACGGCCTTATCTCCTGCGCTGACGCCTTGAAAACTGGGAGCCACATTGCAGAGCAGGCTAGAATCGCTAGAAGTAGCGTCAAGCCCCCCTGAGTTCTCATCAAGGCAACCTCCCTTCCACAGTTTTAAACCGGTAATCCCCGCACGTCGTACGAGATGGGAGTACTTGAAGTTCGAAATCTGACGAAGATGTTCGGCGACCTAGTGGCGGTAGATCACGTATCCTTTGAGGTCGAGGGAGGGGAGGTTTTCGGCTTCTTGGGACCCAACGGCGCCGGGAAGACCACCACGCTGAGGATGATCTACGGGGTCCTGCAACCCACCAAGGGAGACGTCATCGTAAATGGAGTCAGCGTGAGAGAGGATCCAGAGAGAGTGAAGAAGTACCTAGGCATCATGCCAGAGGATGCCGGATTGTATGCTAGGCTCACAGCGGAGGAGAACTTACTCTACTTCGGGAAGCTGAGGGGTATGCAGGAGACTGAGCTGAGGAGAGTGATCCCAGAGATCCTGGAGAGATTGGGCCTCATGGAGAAGAGATACGTCCTCGCGGACAAGCTATCTAAAGGCATGAAGAGAAAGCTCGCCTTTGCCAGGGCCATCCTGCACAACCCGGAGATTCTGCTTCTGGACGAGCCAACCTCCGGGGTGGACGTCATGAGCGCCAGAGAGATACGAACCATGATCTCTGAGTACGCGTCAGAGGGCGGAACGGTGGTGCTCAGCACGCACAACATGTGGGAAGTCCAGCAGCTCTGCCACAGGGTGGGGATAATCAACCGCGGCAGGCTCGTCTACGTCGGCTCGGTCGAGGAACTCGAGAGGCTCACGGGCGAGAAGGAGTTCGAGGAGATCTTTGTGCGGCTCATAAAGGGGGAGGTGGCCGAGTGAGGATAGGGCTCAAGAGGCCAGGTTCCGAGGGTGTTGTGAAGTTCACTAGAGGGCTCGGTCAGATCGGGTATTCCCTTCCGCCAAAGCCTTGGCTCATAGTTGCTTGGAAGGAGCTGACTGAGGCTCTGAGGGATAGGAGGACCATCATAAACGCGGTCTTGCTGCCAATGATACTGATGCCAGTGGCCATGGCAGCGCCCATGCTGTTCGTGAGTCCAAAGACCTCTCCGCCGAAGATAGCTATAGTGCCCGCGGATCCGGAGGCCCTGCCGCTCGTCGAGAGGATAACCAGCTCCGTCCCAGGTAATTTTACTATAAGAACGCCGGGCTTCAACGCCACCGATGCTGTTCTGAGGGGAGTAGTTGATCTCGTGATCGTAATTCCCGAGGGATTCTCACGTAACATCAGCCTAGGCGGCTCTGCGAGCGTCCTATACCTCTACGACCCCTACAAGCTGAAGTCCTCCACGGCCATGACCATGGTGTCACAAGTAGTGGCTCAATACGCGAGAGAGATCGTGTTAGAGAGGCTGCGTAAACTCAACTTGACTGAGGAGTTCGTCGAGCCGATTAGACAGCTCAGCTATCAGGTAACGGCCACTGGCAAGGCGGCAACTACGGAGTCCATGGTTGGCGTAATGATACTGCCTATGATGGTGGGCGTGCTCGCCATAACCGGCGCCAGCTCCTTCGCTCTTGACATGGTGGCTGGAGAGAGGGAGAGAAAGACGATAGAATCTCTCCTGACGGCCCCAGTTAAGAGAATTTCCATTTTGACGGGTAAGTACGCAGCGCTGACAGTCCTAGCCGGCCTGATGGGCTTGTCCACGATACTCTCAGTCATCCTGAGCGTGGGCCTGATGGCCCTAGCTATACCGGGTTCAGAAGCATTTCCTGGGGTAGAGGAGGTACCCAGTGGATCCGTAGGCTTCATCTCCCTCTCTAGGATCCTCCCTCAAAACACAAACCCGCTCCTAGTCTTAGGTGGCATTGTGGCAGCGATGCTCTTGGCAGCGCTGACTGGAAACGCGATAGTGGTCATGGGCGCGAGCTTCGCGAAGAGCTTCAAGGAGGCCCAGCAGTACGTCGGCGCGATTACTGGATTCATGATAATTCCGATGATAGCGGTGCCTTACGCTCCCTCTAGCCTGCTAATGCCGCTTAGGCTCATGCCGATTACGTCGGTGGCCATGCTAGCTAGAGACCTGATAGTAAATCCAAACGACGTCTCAGCCATCCTCTCGTCTAGTCTGGCATCCGTAGCCTACCTGGCGATCTTTCTAGCACTGAGCGCGAAGCTATTCGGCCGAGAATCTGTTGTGTTCGACTAGAAAATAACTACAGCGTTAGCAAGGCCACTAGTATACCCAAGATACCAAAGGAGACGGCAAATTGCGCTAATCCCACTCTCCTAGCTATCTTGATCATGCCGTGCATCATCACAATACCGGAAGCAAAGGAAGCAGCAGCCGCTAGGATAAGGTGAGGCCCCAACACAATTGATCCTGCTAGCGCAGTTAGCGCTGCGGCGCCCAACGATGCTGGTATCGATAGAAGGAACGAGTGCCTAAGAGCTTCTTCGGCATCGTATCCCAGTAGGATTAAACCAGCATATGTGATTCCAGACCTGCTAACACCGGGAATGGCTGCGAATCCCTGCAATAAGCCTACTATAGCTCCCGCTTCGACGGGACCAGGCTGTGAGGAAGCGCTGCTAACCCTCTGAGATATTGCTATGAGCACTCCGACTACCAGGAGCAGAGCCGGCGTCAGCAAGGAGAGTTCACTGAGCGTACCTATCTTCATCGACAAGGCATAGGAGGGGAGGCCGGAAATCGCTGTGAAAGCCGTTCCAACGGCTATGAAAACAGTCAACTCTCTGTCCCCATCTCCTAAGAGCGACCTAGCTATCTGAGAGATGCTCTTTCGCAGGTAGGCTGAGGCGGCGAGCGCCGTGCCCAAGTGCAGCCAGAGAGCGAGTGATATTGCCTCCGCCGGGGGGACTCGCAGAGGGCCAGCTAGCAGCATCGAGATCTGGCCTTCACTGCTCACTGGAAGCCACTCGAGAATCCCTTGGAGTGCCCCTATGGCTGCAAAGGTCAGAAGGTCTAGCGTAACCTTCACCTCGCGTTGTGGACGACGCGACTCGCCACGGAGATCATTAGATACACTCCTCTGAGGGTCTCTCCTCTAGTCTCCATCTGCCTCACTGACTCTAGAGAACCACCCCCAGTCCTCATGCTCCTCTGGCCTCAGAACGGGATCGCCATTGTGAATGATCGCATAGAGAGGTATTATGAACTGAACAGAGCCGTAGCCATAGACGAAGGAGAAGGTATCTACTGGGATTAGGTCGACTGGCCTTATCTTAAAGCCAGTCTCCTCTTGGAGTTCTCTGGAGGCGGTCTCTCTAGGGGTCTCCCCAAATCTCAGGCTACCCCCAGGTATCTCCCACTTGCCGCCGTATCTCTTCTTGTGCGATCTCTTGAGTAAGAGCGTCTCCCCGCGGTCGTTGAATACTGCAACGCATGGGACGACATGTATCCTTCTCTTCTTCAACTAACCTCCCTCTCCGCGGTCAGAAACGCTTCTTCGCCTTCTTTGGCGGCTTTGCGTAGATGGCGGCCACTATAACCTTCTCGCCGCACTTAGGGCAGTTCTCGTCTACCCTCAGCCCCACATACTCTCCCTCCTTAAACTCTCTCTCCCACTTGTGGGCGCAGCTGGAGCACTGGAGCATGGACACTATAACCGGCTCGACCTCCTCTGGACCTATCTTCAATCTCAGTACGTCATAGATCATCTTCAATGACAACATGAGCCCAGTAACGCCGAAGAGCACTTGAAACCATGCATCCATCGTCGGAGCAGCGGGGCGGGAGCTTGACCTCACCCCGAAGTATATTATGATCACGGAGAACGCTGCGAGTCCCAGCGACATAACAACGATCAGAGCTGTGGTCAGAAGCGTGGGCTCTTTTCGCTCTTCCTCAGGCAGCTTCGGGCACCTCCCCTAGCGTGTTTCCTACGCCAACCGTGTTTCCAATTCCTGCCACTATGACGACATCTCCTGGCTTCGTTCCCTCCACCACTCTCCTCTTCACGCGCTCAACGACCTTGTCCGCCGCCTCGGCAATCTCCGCTGCCATGGGGGTTATGGCCTCTAGCAAGTCCTCCTTGATCACGATTGCGTGTATTGGGATGGAATACTGGGCCGCAGCCTCCTCGATCTTCCACTTCTCAGGCCCAGGATCGCCTATAGCGGCTCCCGACCCCTCAGCTATCTCTCCGGTAGGCTCGCCCTCAAGCTTCATGGCCGCATCTATCATGATGATCTTGGCGACCTTCCCCCCTCTGGACTCAATTATCCTCTTGATGGCTTCTCCTGGCTTCCCCACCTCTCCACCAGGACCCCTGGCCTTGACCACTATCACTCTCCTACTCTCTATCTCCGTCTCACCAACGACCACATCTTCAGCCAGCTCATGTACGGGCGAGCTGCCGATTAGCCTCAGAGCGACTAGCGGGCCAACGCTGTCGCCGACGGGGACTCCCTTCTGAAATGCGGCCGATGACCTCCAGTAGGCCCTAGCTATCCTCATTATCTCGGGTAACTGCATCTGGACCTGAGCTATGTAGATCCAGTTCTGGGTCTTCTTGCCAAGCAGGTAGAAGTGTCTAACTATTCTAAATATCAGGTCTAGGACTATCACGCCCTGAAGCTGGTCTCTGAGGTTAGCTCTCTTCACCTTATCCGCCTTTGGCGCGGCTCTCTCAACGAACCTATCGAGCATGTCCTTGGCGTTGTCGAGTATGTTCTCCAGCCTCCTGATAGCTCCTGCTGGATCGAGCGTAACGGGCTGAATGGTAAAGAACCCCTTGACCTCTTCTAGAACCTGTTTTACAGATTCTCCGTCTCCCCCAAACTTTGATGCCTCTTGGAGGAACGTGTTCGACGCTTCCTTGGTAAGCTGCTGGAGCTGGGTTAGCGCCTTGGCGATCTGATTCATCCACATTTGGACCTGGAGCCTGCTGCCGTAGATGTTGAGAACAGCTATCATGATGAGGAAGATTATCCAGTTGAGCCAGCTGTCCCCCAGATCTCCAGCTTGGGCGCGAGTCAGCGAATTTAGACCACCACAGTCTATAATCCACGAGGGGAGCACATTACACCCTCCCCAAACTTTCGAGGAGAGGGCGTGATGAACGCACATTTAAAGATCAGAGTGCAGCCTGCGAATCGATCAGAATGATCGAAGAGAAGTACTGCCCCTTGCTGTCGATAGGGGGTGGGCCCCCAGTTAGGTGCCTCGGAGAGATGTGTGTGTTTTACCAGAGGATCGATCCAGGCATGGAGGGAACCTGCGCTATTCTGGAGGGGTTAGTGGCCCTGCAAGATTTGTCACAGATGTTCGAAGAGGCTATCTCCCTGTATCGGGAGGCGCTCGGGTCAGAGGAGGTACGAGAGTGAATAGCGAAGAGGTCGACCCCTGCTCACTGATCGAAATGGCTGTGCTCGCCTACCTGAGGGTTCACGGCAGGAGGATCTTAGAGATAGCATCGACATCGAGTCAGGATGCCGTTAGAATAGAGTTGAGAGCCCTGTACCGGTACTTCTCGCCAGCAGGCCGCTATAGAAGGCTATCTGACGCATTAGCAGACTGCGCAGAGCCTCCGCTCGAACTCGCCGAAGTTGAGGGCAGCCCGGCCATCCTGGTCCCGCTGGACTATGTGAGGAGGGCTGTCGGAATTGAGGGGGACTAGTCCTAAGGGAATAGCCGTCTTTGACATGGACGGCACTCTGGTTAGGCTCGAGAGCTCTTGGCAGCTCATCCATGAGGCGATGGGAACCCTTGGCAAGGCAAGAGAGAACATGGAGAGGTACCGGAGGGGGGAGATCTCCTACGACGAGTGGGCCGAGCTAGACGTGGCCTGTTGGATCGGCAAGAACTTCTCGCCAGCCTTGAGGGCTCTCAGCATGGTGAAGCCAGTAGACGACCTAAAAGAGGCTCTCGAGATGCTTAGAGAAGAGGGTCTCTTAGTGGGTGTAGTGAGTTCCGGGCTTGACCTAGTGCTTAAACGTGTGGAGACCCTGTTCGAGTTCGACTTCGCTGTGACTAACGAGCTAATTCTGGACGGCTCTCGAGTGGTGGGGTGGAAGGTCAACGTACCGTTCAACGCCAAGGGAGAGATCGTGAAGCGAGTGGCCTCCAAGTTTCAAGTTCCCCTTGCCAGAGTCGCGGTAATCGGAGATGCTGAAAACGATCTCGAGATGTTCAGGATTCCAGTAGGGCTGAGAGTGGCTTTTAACCCCTCTTCAGAAGCCCTCGAACGTGAGGCGGATGTGGTCGTTAGATCGGACTCTCTGCTAGACGTGGCGCAAGTCGTGGTTGAATGGTTCCATGCTCTTCGCACCTAATGCGTCAAGGTAATATGGACTCGGTGGCCGAGGGCGTGGATGGACGAACCTGCCGTGCTGAACCTGAACGATCCTGCGGTGCAGGTGCTAGGCTCAATATTAGCTAATGAAAACGGTCGGCGAATTCTAGCGGCCCTCTCAAAGGGGCCAAAGAGCCCTAGCGAGATAGCAAGAGAACTCGGAGTTCCCCTAACAACCGTGAAGCACCACATAGACAGGCTAGCTGCCGTTGGAATAGTGGAGCTAACTGAGGTAGTTCCAGGAAGGAGGGGGCGTAGGAGAGTCTACGCCCTTCGGGCTCCAGCACTAGTGATAATCCCTGCCGAAAAGGAGGGGCCGGCGCTGCAGGCCATCAGAGCCTGGGCCATTAGGAGGGTTGGTGCAGTCATCTCCCTGAGGAAGCCGCTCATAGCGGGTCTTCTCCTAGCCCTAATTGCTGGCGCGGGAGCTGGACTCCTGACGACATCTAAGTTTGGGGCAGCTTGCAGGTATCCTCCAGTTCCTGCGGCACCGGCGCTGGGAGAAAAGGGCTTTTCTGCTGAGGAAGTTCCAGCGACGGGAGGAGCTGAAGTTCAAGTAGAGAGAGGCGAAGAGGTTGTAGAGGAGACGAACGCCGTGAGAGCAGTACTCCCGATGATAGCAGTGACCTCCCTCGCAGCCAGCGTTACCGCGATCCTTGTCGTGTGGATAGTAGCTTCTAGATCACACACCAAAGTCGGCGGGTAGAGGGTCGCCCTTGCAGTGAACCACTCCCCTGTACCTCCTGACGAAGTTAGGGCAGGAGTAGCAGATTATGAACGATACCTCCTTCCCAAGGACGGGACAGTCGACGGCGTCCTTGGCCAGTTTCCTGACCGTGCTCTTTCCGAGAGTCTCTTCCAGCTTCTTCTTGATGGCCGCCTTCACTCTAATGGCTCTCTCTAGCCTCTTTACCGGTACTTCATAGCGGTGATCTGCTGGCATGTTGGATACCAACTACCCTGTGGCGGGCCATTTTTAGGAGTTCTCTTTGACCCGCATCGAGATGCGATGTATACTGTTCGACGTCTGGCACACAATAGTCGAGCCCGAGGTGGACAGCAGGGAGTACTATAGGATCAGAGTGAGGGCTCTCCTAAACAGCTGCGGAGTCCCTGCGGCCGACCTTGACCGTGCGCTCGAGGCTTACCTGCAAGTGCACGAAGAGATAGAGAATATTAGGAGCGATCGACTCGTTGAAATTCCAGCCGCAGAAGAAGTGAGGAGGTTCTTCAGCAGGTTGGGTCTAGACTGTGACGTGGGTCCTGCACAGCTCCGGGCATTTGCAGAGCCGTTCCTCAAGGCCACGCGGGTTAAGGAGGGCGCCGTTGCCGCTATTCAGTTCGCTCGCAAAAGTGGATTCGCCCTCGGCGTTCTGGCGAACTCCCCGCACCCCGGGATGATTAGAGAGCGGCTCCGGACGGCGGGCTTGGAGAAATTCTTTGACGCCATACTCGTGTCTGCTGAAGTAGGATACAGAAAGCCACACCCTAGGGCTTTCTTGTCCGCTCTAGAGGCCTTGAACGCGCCGCCTCAGGGCGCGATTATGGTGGGAGACGACCCAAAGGCCGATATCTCAGGGGCAAAGTCAATAGGCATGACTACAGTGTGGGTAAAGAGGGAGGGGCTCGCTCCCCCAGAAGAGGCCGACGCAATCGTGGAGAGTCTAGCCGATCTCCCCAGGGCGTTGAGAGAGATAGGGTGGGTATGATGAGGAGGCGACTGTTAGACGTCCTGATCTGCCCAGCGTGCGGGCACTTCCCCCTCAAGCTAGAAGTTGCGAGCGAGGAAGAAGTACCTTGGGAGCCAGGTGACCTTAAGAAGCCGATTTGTGAGAGATACTGCGCCCTAAACGAGGGCCCCTTGCCTGAAGATCCTTCTCAGTGCGTCCAATGCATGAGTAGAGATGTGATAGCAGGTTCTCTAGTCTGCGAGGCCTGCGGGAAGAGGTACGGGATATCTGAGGGGGTGCCAGACCTCCTACTCATAAAATGAGGAAACCCTTTTATTTCGAGGAGGAGAGACAGAACCCGCCCCCGGTAGCTCAGTGGTAGAGCGGCCGGCTGTAGGGTCTGGCGATCTACGCCGGCCTCCGTCGGCGGCCGCTCGCGCAGTAACCGGCAGGTCCCGGGTTCAAATCCCGGCCGGGGGACCACCCTCTCTTCACGTCGATCGACGTTCGTGCTTTGAGAGGATAGATCTGCCTAGCGAGGTTCTTTCCAAGTCCTTCAGCAAGACCATCCTTGCCGCCTCGGAGAGTTCATCTCTAGCCATCGTCTTCAGCGCCTTTCGCGCGAGTCGGCGGAGCAGCTCCACCCTATCTGCTAGTCTATACAGGTCTTCGTCTCCGGAGCGAATCCCGATCCTCACCAACCTACTCCAGACACTTGCGAGCTCGCGTTCGCTAAGTAAGTCCATGCAATTCTCGCATCTAGCTAGCAGCGACCAGACCGTCTCCGCCAACTTTCGATCAGGCTTCAGTTCCTGCTTCTGAAGCTTTCTAAGTATCTCCTCGAGTTCTAGCCTAGTGCTCAGAGCAGTTCCCCCTAGTGTCTCAGAGTTTCATGGCCCTTATGAGGATCTCGTCGTAGGGGTCTCCAATAGCCTCGCATTTCAGCTCCTCGCCAACTGTGGGTATACCCCACATGGCCCCTACAAAGCCGGCCAGCAGTCCTCGAAGTATGTTACTCCTCTTCCCTTCAGCCCCACGTGATTCGGCGCACTCAAACGATCCCTTGACCCGTATTAGCGCCCTGCCCTCCGATTGATTGAACTCTACTACCTCAAACCAGTTAATCCATCCCGACGCCTTGATCAGCCCTAGGAAGGATGTGAGCAGATCGAGTTCGCTCATCTGAACCTTGCTCTGCAATTCTTGGTAAGACTCCTTGCCTGCAGCTACCCCCATGTGGTAGAGGAAGGCCTCCCCCGCCGGGCCCCAGTACCTCTTGACTGCTCCAAACAGCGCCCTCGCCGTAGCTATTGGAAGAACCCCAGCTCTAGCACCGAGTAAGCCGACGCCTGAGAGGGCATCGTTAAGCCAGAAATCTCCTACCTTCACTCCGTGCTTCTCAACGCTTCTAACTCCGTCGATCGAGGCCATCTCCTCTACCACGGCATCTCCATCGACGTTCGGTGGAACCTCTAAGAGTAGCGTCCACAGGTGAGAGTCGTCCACCTCGCCGTGTATGCCTCCGACTATCCTTGACCCGAGGGACTCGAGTTTAGACGCTATCTCGGATATAGGGGGTTTTTCGGGATCCAAGACGAGCCTTAGGATTACTATCGTTCCCTGCTTTGCCTTAGCAATAGCTGGAAAAGGTTCGTTCTGCATCATAACACCCCTATCAACCTTCCAGACGCATTGGCCCCAGTACCTCGAACCCAGAATCGGTTATCGCGATCCCGTAGTACTCTCGGCTGTGTCTGGAGAGCCTCAGCTTAACGACATTGATCCTTGTGGATAGCCCCTCCCTGGTCTCTTCGTGCCTTAGGATTATCACTCCATCTGAAACGAATTCCTCGACTCCAGAGAGCCTAACTGCTCCAAGCATGGGAAGCTCTGCTATAAAGAAGCTCAATATCCCGAGATTGTGGGTGAGCTTAACTAGCATGAGGACGAGGGGTCTGACTTGCTCTGCTGGCAGGAACTGAAGCATGGCGGATATGCTGTCTACGATAAGCACCTTTGGCTCCAAGCTCTCCACCTTCGCTATTATTCCCTCCAGGGCCTGCCTGACATACTCTGGTGAGCCGGTTAGCGGCATCAGCTCTGCGAAGTCTATGAGGTCTTGTTTCTCCAGCGGCTCAAAGTCCATTCCCAGCATCTTAAAGTGCAGTCTAATCCTATCGGCTGGCTCTGAGAGAGTTATGTAGAGAACCTTCTCGCCGAACTGCGAGGCGCGGTAATACGCTACCTGTCCGGTAAGCGTAGTCTTGCCGGTTCCGGGATGCCCAGCGAGCAAGATGGCTGCAGGCCTGGGGAAGCCACCTCCTAATATGTCATCAAGCCCAGGAATGCCAGATGAGACCCTCTCTATTTTAGTCTCCATTTGCTAATCATCACCTCCGGGGGGCCTCGGGCCTTTCGAGCCACCACACCGAGATTCGGTGATCACCTCCAACCTCATCGGCCCAAGAGAGATGGCGCTCCATATTACTTTATTCGTTTTTTGCGAGGCTAGCGAGATTAGTTCCCTCCTATCGGGTCATTAAGGAATTCCTATTTCGGTCTTAGGAGGCTGCAGGCCCACACGTTTTATTGGAGCTTCAGTAGACCTTAGATCGATTACCGTGTCAGCCAGCAATTCCACACTCTTTATCTCCTGTTCTGTGTGAGCTTCAGGGAAGACTATAGCCACTAGGGAAGAGTTCTTGCTGTTCAAGACCTCTTTGACGCTTGAAATGAGTAGGAGAGTCTCTTCAAATCCTATCACAGTAACTACATCGGTAAGATTGTCGAGAAGAACCACGGCTCCGTCCACTCCCAGCAGACGCGACATCCCCTCTCGAAGTACATCTGGTCGCATGGGTACCTTTGCCACATTTCCTCCAGCCTCCCACAGGGTTATTAGCTCTGGAGTGGCAGAGAGGTAAACTACGAACTCTGCTCTTTCCCTCAGTGGTTTAAACGAGTCTACTGAGGAGCCGCGGTGGGTCATCAATATGAGAGAGCTGGAACTATCGCCGCAGCTAGTCCTAGCTTCAAGGAGCTCATATATCGCTGTTACGTACCTGACGCCTGGCGGAACCTCGAGGAGCACGAACCCCTTCACGGAGGAGCCCAGCCTGGCGCCCTCCTTAGGCGTTAGAAGGGTCGTCCCTCCGAGGTAGTAAAGGAGGGATGGAAGCACGGATGTGCCTGAGAGAGCTATAGATCCGTAGACGCCAAGCTTACTCAACAATTCTGGGATCAGTACCACGTCGGAGAGGAGCGAGATTGCGGTAGCGGTGAGTCCAGCGAGTAAGCCTGCTACGAGGCTGGACACCATCCACTTACTGGGCCCTCTAAATCGGGAGAGCAACCGCGCAGAATTAGAGACTGGAACTAGGAGTGTTAATGTGTAGGCTAAATCGGCCAATAGATCTGGTACCGCCAACTCGGTATTAAGGCTCCACTCCCATCCAGCTTCTGAGAACAGAGCTAGAGAGAGGAGGAACCCGACCCACCCTAGGACGAACCACAGAGGCTGTATGGAAGGGGGCGGCCTGAGGTACCTCACTATGGATGCCGCCTTGATCACGGCCGAGGAAAGAGACCACGATAGGGCCATGGCTCCGAGCACTGTAGTTATCAGCCTCGCCGCAATGACCTCCTCTGAGACAACATATGAGGTCTCAAGAAGAGCCAGGTATGCGGCAGTCAGCAGGAGGATGGTTCCGGACAGGGAGTACCCCCACTCAGAAACGAGAAAAGCCTCAGTCCGCACTCTCCATATGATTAGAAAGACCAGCAGAGAGAAGGAGACTATTAAGACGCATCCCACTCTCAGTGCGAATGTAAATGGATCTGCTTGCTTCGGCTGCCAAGAGCTGGCGTCTACGAGAGTGAATAGAAAGAGCCCAATAGCCCAAGTGGCGGATATCAGCATGATCATTTTAGCGCATCCCTGCCACGCGTGTCTTCCGTTCGTATTCATTCCCATGACCTCGCTAACCGTGCTTCAAGCTATATGCTTCTTGATTAAACCATCAATTAAATTTTCTTTAAGCCCAGCGCTTGACTGGAGGGGTCCAGGGCCCCTGCAGAACACTCATCGAGCCGCTGTTGGGGGCTTGATGATCACAACTCTTAGGTTTGACTCCCGCAGGATCTCCATCATCCTCGGAAGATCTGCAGCCCTCAGCGTGAAGCCCGCAGCTCTAGGGTGGCCACCGCCGCCAAACACTCTGGCTAGGCTCAGTGCAATAGCGGGACCTCCGGGCCTTGACCTGACCGATACTCTCGAATCCTCTCCTCTCCATCTGCCAAGCGTCACCACAACATCGAAGCTACCTCTCAGAGCCTGATGTACTAGAGGAGTCAGGTAGCCTGGCACTCGCCTCATATCTACCACAGCAGCCGCCGGACCGGAGTCCTGAAGCTCTAGGCTAGAACTGAGTTCGCTTATCCATCCTACCTCTTGGCTGTGGAGTCTGAGAATCTCGCTCCAGGACCTCTTCACGGCTGGAATCTCGAGGAGATCCTCCTCAGATGAAGGCGGAGACTCGAGGAGGGACCTAACGATAGACTCTAGGATGGCCCCCCTCTTAGGGGACCAGAAGATTCTCTTCACGGCTGCAGTAAAGGCAGCTCCCTCAAATCCCATAAGGCCCGAGTCTATCTTAGAGGTCAGCTCGATAAGAGGGGAGAGCCTGGAGAAGTCCACTTTGCTCCCCAGCACGGACCTGATTACGTCGGCTGTTGAGGGAGATTGTGGCGATACGAAAGCTCTCTTAACCCTCTCTCTAGCGAGTGCTACATTTGTCTCGTGGTGATCAAACATTATGAAGGCCCCTCCCGCTGGAGGGGGCAGGTCCGCGACAATGTGCACGGGAGCCTGAGATCTCAGCGCCCTGTCCGGACTCTCAAACCTTAGCCTCACCTCGCCAGCTAGAGCTGCGTAGAGCATCGCGGCTGAAGTCAGTCCATCTAGATCCTCTCCGTGAGAGAGTACCAAGTAGGGTGGATCAGCTGTAGCAGTCAGCCAATCTAGTACATCTTCCTCAGGATCTGGCGGCATCCCTCTTGGATTTAGGACGCGCATGCCGTAATAAGAGTTGGCTGAACATGCGGGACGGAGGGCATATGGGGCAAGAAAGTGCTCGTAGCAGGGACGTTCGACATACTCCATCCTGGCCACGCTAGGATGCTGCAGTACGCCAAGAAGTTGGCGGGGAATGGTGGAGAGCTCGTAGTAGTAGTAGCGCGGGACGAGAACGTTAAGAGGTTCAAGGGAAGAGAGCCCATCCTCCCTGAGGAGGAGAGGGTTTTCCTTGTCTCCTGCCTCAAGCCAGTGGACAGAGCTGTGCTAGGAGATCCGGGAGATCCTCTGGCTATCATAGAGAGGGAAAAGCCTGACATAATCGCGCTGGGCTACGATCAGTGGCCAGACGAAAAGTGGCTGAGGAGCGAGCTGGAGAAAAGAAGTGTCCGATGCCAAATCGTCAGACTGCCCAAGTTCGGATCCCCACATGATTCATCCTCCGAGATCGTGAAGCAGATCGTGAAAATCTTCTGTGAAGAGCGCTCTCTCAGAGAGGGATAAGGCTATTAGTGAGAAGCTACTACTGGTTCTTGGCGGCCGGGGGTAGGTGGGCAGACCTCTGCGGCGGGAGTGGTGTTCATCTAATCCGGCCGCCGTTCCATTTTCTTAAAGGGGCGTCGTGCTGGCTGAGTGCTGTTTAAGCGGGTGCTAGAGAGCAAGGTTATATGGCCTCTAGTGCCTAATGCTACCTCAACCGACGGGAGGTGCAGGGCGCTGGGCAAATGGATCGTTGCTAGTGCGTGGCCATATGTGTACTCCCTCCCCCATTTGGGAAACTTGATTGGAGCCCCTCTCTCAGCTGACGTATTCGCCAGATTCCTGAGGAGAGTCGGGGAGGAGGTGGTCTTCGTCTCGGGGAGCGACGAGCACGGCACGCCTATTGAGGCCGAGGCCAGGAAGAGAGGGGTTCCTCCGCGTCAGCTCACCGACGAGATGCATGCCCTCGTATCCTCGCTCTTCGAGGGCTTCAGGATAAGCTACGATAACTACACGAGGACTGAAAGTCCTACGCACGTCAGCTTCGTCCAAGAATTCTACAAGAAGCTTTACGAGAATGGCCACATATACGTCGACGAGATCGAGCAGCTCTACTGCGAGAAGGACGAGATGTTCCTACCAGACCGATTCGTCGTCGGGACGTGCCCATACTGCGGCAATCCAAAGGCTTATGGTGATCAATGCGACGTGTGCGGCAGGCTACTCAACCCTCTTGACTTGATAAACCCGAGGTGCGTATTCTGCGGATCTACTCCCGTGGTTAGGAGAACGAAGCACTGGTTCTTTGACCTCCCTAAGTTCTCTGAGGCACTGAGAGAGTACGTCGAGCGGAATGAGAACCTGCCCGATAACGCAAGGAACATGTCTCTCGCGATGCTGAGGGAGGGGTTGAAGCCCAGGTCGGTCACTAGAGACAACAAGTGGGGCATTCCAGCTCCCTTCCCGGGAGCCGAGGGTAAGACCATCTACGTCTGGATGGAGGCTGTCCTGGGATACGTCTCCGCCGTCAAAGAGTGGGCTGAGCGCCAAGGGAGACCGGAGCTATTTGACACCTTCTGGAAGGATGCAAACACTAAGAGCGTCTACTTCATAGGTAAGGACAATATACCGTTTCACACGCTGATTTTCCCGGCTCTCCTGATGGCCAGCGGAGAGGGATACGTCCTCCCGTTCAACGTCAGCTCCACAGAGTTCTTGATGTACGAAGAGCAGAAGTTCTCCAAGTCAAAGGGTGTGGGGATATGGATGGACGAAGCCCTAGAGCTGCTCGAGTCAGACTACTGGCGGTACTACCTAATAGCGACGAGACCAGAGACCAAGGACTCTAACTTCTCTTGGGATGACTTCGAGGCCAAGATAAACAACGAGTTGAATGATGTGCTCGGAAACTTCGTGCACAGGACCCTGACCTTCGTCTCCAAGAGGTTCGGCGGCGAAGTCCCCAAGCTGGATGAAGAAGACGAGGGGGCTGTTGAGGTCATAGAGAGGGCCAAGAGGAGATCTAAACAGGCCGAGGAGAGTCTATGGCGCTTCAGGATGAGGGAAGCCCTCTACAGGGTCATAGACGTGGCTAGGATAGGGAATGCATTCTTGAACGCGAGGGCGCCGTGGGCCGACCTCAAAGAAGGCAGGGTGGAGAGGGCTGGGTCCACGATCGCGGCCTCTGCAACCCTCGTCAAGGGACTGGCTTACTACCTCGAGCCCTTCCTCCCAGACACTTCTGAGCGAATATGGAATATGCTCCGCCTTGAAGGTGACCCTCACTCTTCGCTGTGGACTAACGCATTTGACCCGCTGCCAGCGGGCCACAAGATCGGGGAGGTCAGGCCCCTCTTCAAGAAGGTGAACAAAGAGGAGTTAAAGCGGAGGTTGGGGGAGATCAGGACTGGGCCTGCTCAATCCTGACTTTTATCTCGACGGACGCCTCAGACACAGGATGCCCTGGAGCGCCCACTAGAATGCTAATGGGGTCAGTTAGGTTCCTAGACTCCGTGAGGTTAGACGGGATCATCATAGTCCACTCTATGACTGCTAGGCCGTCTGGTCCAGTCTTGGCTGGATCTGGAGACATGCTGACCATGCCAACCTGTTCCCCTATAGAGCTGACCCAGACGAGGGCCCCCTCGACGGGTTTACCTAGCTCGTTCTTGACCTCAACGTATATCGTGGCGCTCACGTTGACCGTCTCGTTTACCTGAGATCTGACCTGGATCTCTTCGGGAGCAACGCGCGCCGTAACGCTGAGCTCGCCCCCGTGTACCACTGAGAAGGGAGCGTCTACGTGTATCTCCCCGCCTCCAAAATCTGTCACCACTCTCGCAACGTGGAGACCAACCGAATACAGGCCCTCTTCTGCAACTATGGTGACGGTCGTTTCTCCTGCTTCAGGGGAGAGTTGGAAAGTCTGCACAGGCTTGAGGTCGACTCCCTGAAGGATCTCCAGTCTGGCGCTCCGCGGAACCCTGTCGAATCTTATGAGTATGGTGGCGTTGCCGTTCAGAGGTACATTCTTAGGCTCGACCTGCACATCCACTCCCGGGCCTCTGGAGATCACAGGGGGGAGCAGTATTATCAGCACGAGAGTTAGGTTTATCGCTAGAGCGATCAAGAAGACTTTGTCTCGCAATAGTTCTCGTGGGCTCACGAGGAGGACCCACTGATGCCCTAAAATTAAGGTTGTCATGTTAATGCTATTTTTTACCGACCTAGCTCTAGCGGCTTGAGTTCAATTGAGGGGGCTTGGTGAGAAGTACGTTGGGGGACTCGAGCTGATAGAAAGCCCCAGATACATATTCTTCGGGCCAGGGGCCCTTGAGAAGACCAGCGAGACCATCAGGTCTCTTGAGATCAAGGGCAAAGCCTTCATAGTAACCGGGGGAGAGAGAACCTCCCCAATAGCGTGGAGGCTGGGCCACACCATAGAAGAGGACGGCTATGAGTTCGAGGTGTTTCAAGTCACCTCCAGTCATCCAACCGTCAGCGACATCGAGGAGGCTCACAAGAAGCTCAGGGAGTTCAACGCCAGCTTCGTCATAGGGGTAGGAGGCGGCAGAGTGCTTGACGTAGCTAAGCTCACGGCGCACTGGGCTGGACTCAGATACATCAGCGTGCCAACTAGCGCCAGCCACGATGGAATAGCCTCGCCAGCAATAAGCTTCCTCCTATCAAAGAGCGTCAAGGAAGTCAGGGGGAAAGAGTGGGCCAAGCCGGAATCCCCCTCGGCCGTGATAGCAGATACCCGCATCATCACAGAGGCTCCGGCCATAACTAGGAAGTCGGGCTTCGGGGACCTCATGGCTAAGATCACGGCTGTCAGGGACTGGGAGCTAGCCCACAAGCTAAAAGACGAGCCGTTCAGCGAGTACGCAGCCTCGATGTCTCTGTTGAGCGCGAGGCTGGCCATGGAGCACGCGGAGGACATACGGCCGGGAACGGAAGAGTCAACTAGGCTATTGGTGAAGGCGCTCATTGGGAGCGGCGTGGCTATCAGCATCGCTGGGAGCAGCAGGCCCGCCAGCGGCAGCGAGCACCTGTTCAGTCACGCGTTAGACCTGCTGGCAATCAAGGAGGGATACAAGAACGCCCCTCACGGGATCCAGTGTGGGCTCGGCGCGATAATGATGGCGTACCTTCAGGGTCAGGACTGGGAGAAGATCAGGGATGGCCTGAAGTCCGTTGGAGCACCCACGACGGCTAAGGAGGCTGGTCTTGATCCAGAGGTTGTAATCAAGGCCTTGACGATCGCGCACACGATAAGGAAGCGCTACACCATCCTTGGAGAGAGCGGTCTAACGGAGGCTGCAGCCAGAAAGCTGGCGATGAGGACGGGCGTGATCGACTAGCGCTCACACGTAGTACCTTCCAGAGGCTCTGGCCTCAACATCTAGCCTAGAACCCGGTTTGTTCACTCTGGGTCTGCCTGTCCTAGGATCTCTCCGGAATGTTATGCCGACCGCCTTCAGGAATTCGTTCATTCCAACTTCAACGGGGAGAGGCGGCGATGCGTGACCTTCAACGCCAGGCTGGCCTGTAAACAAGATTATCCTGTCCGCCAAGGCTTCTATCGTTATTAGATCGTGCTCGACCACTATGGCAGCCCTGTTCTCTCCCTCTACCCTCCTCCTTATCGCCTTGGCCAGTGCGAGTCTCATTTCAACATCCAAGAAGGCGCTGGGCTCGTCGAGCAGGAATATGTCGGCGTCCATGCCCAACACGGCGGCTACGGCGACCCTCTGGAGTTCTCCCCCGCTCAGATCGGACAGCCCCCGATCCATTAGTCCCTCCACTTCCAGCCTGTGGAGGACCTCGGCCCTGAAGAAGCTAGAGCTGAGCTGCGGTCCAGCCGTCCTCTTGAGGAGAGAGTAAACGGTGCCGTCGTGCTCGGGTTTAACGTACTGAGGCTTATATGCCACTTTCACGTCTTTGGCTAGTACCTCGCCACTCGTGGGCTCTAACGCGCCTGCGAGCATGGCCACGAACGTCGTCTTTCCTATGCCGTTGGGTCCCACGGCGACGACTACCTCGCCAGCCCTCAGCTCGCCAGGCTCAACGGTCAAACTGAAGGAAGAGTCGTAGACCTTCTTCAGCGCGCTATAGCTCACGAGCGGCGGGGTCTCAACCTTAGCTGGCGCGGCCCTCTTGGAGAAGGTTATGCCGTAATCCCTGAACCTGACGTTGTCGTCAGGTAGGTACCCGTCTAGAAATATGTTGATGCCCTCTCTCGTGCCGTGGGGAAGGCTCACCACGCCAAACACTCCTCTGACGCCGTACAGAATGTGCACGTAGTCGCTGAGGTAGTCGAGCACGGCCAGGTCGTGCTCTACGACCAGAACCCCCTTGCCCTCCTCGGCCAGCCTTCGAATCATCGCGGCAACCTTCATCCTCTGAAACACATCTAGGAAGTTGCAGGGCTCGTCAAACATGTACACATCGGCGTCTTTAGAGGCTACTGCAATTACTGCGACTCTCTGCAGTTCCCCGCCACTCAAGTCAGAGAGGTTCCTGTCCATCAGGTCTGAGAGACCCAGCTCTTGGGCTAGCTCAAATGCCACTCCTCTCTCGTCAGCCTTCTCGAGCGCCTCCCTCAGCGTGCCCTTGAATGCTCTAGGCAGTAAATCTATTCGCTCAGGCTTGTGGACGGCCCTGATCTGTCCTCCAGACAGCTTCTCGAGGTAGCTCTGAATCTCCGTTCCTCTGAACCTCTGGATCACCTCCTCCCAGCTCAGCTTGGCCGAGGGATCTCCGAGATTCGGAATAAGCTCGCCGGCGAGTATTCGCATAATTGTCGTCTTTCCTATGCCGTTCGGCCCTACGAGCCCCACTACACTTCCCATTCTGACGATTGGTAGTCTGAAGAGCACGAATCCGTTGACCCCGTATCTGTGAACTTCAGATCCCTCGAGCGGGGCTGGCAAGTTGACTATAGAGACCGCCTGGAATGGGCACTTCCTGACGCATATCCCGCAGCCTACGCACAGCTGTTCGTCTATCACCAGCAGTCCTTCTACGAGTTGTATGGTCTCCTTCTCGCCAGCCCTGACTCTGGGGCAGAACTTTATGCACTCCAATCCGCACTTCTTCGGGTTGCAGCGATCTCTGTCTACTACGGCTATCCTGCGTCTCTCCAACTGCCAGCACCCGCTCGAGGGGTCTCTCGCTCACCGCTTTAGAATGTGCTCTCTGCCGAGATCAAACGCGCGGAGGTTTAGCTCGATGAACCTCTTGGGAGATTCCTTCTCTAAGGCCCTCCTGAGCACTCCCTCCTCAAATGGCAGCACTCCCAGAGCGTCAGCCGCCCCTAGGAGGACTGAGTTCGTTGCGACTATATCCCCAGCCTTGGCCGCGAGCTCTACGGCATTCAACGGCACCAGCCTCTTGGGCCCCAGCTTTTGAAGCGCGTCGAGCACTTCCTCCAGCTTCGGTATCCTCAGCCTCTCGAGGTATGCGCCTACCGGCGCCACTAGATGCGTGTTGAGTACTATCGAGGTTCTCTCAGTAATGTAGCCAGCATACCTCAGCGTCTCTATGGGTTCTAGGGCCAGCAGGAGGTCCAGGGTGCCCTCCATTATCAGAGGGCTTATGACATCCTTCCCTATCCTCACTTCCGTCTTGATCGAGCCATACCGCTGAGCCAGGCCGTGTACCTCGCTCTGCACGAAGTTCAGACCGGAGTCGAGGGCCGCGCGGGTAAGCACTCTGCTCGTGAACAGTACGCCCTGCCCACCCACGCCCGCCACAATTATGTTGAACTCTCTCACTTCAGACGCCAATCTTCTCACCCCTCCAATTGAGAGCTCCCTCCATTGGCTCTATCGCCCCGTATGGGCAGACGTCTACGCAGGAGCCGCAGCCGAAGCAAACGGTCGGGTCTATCTCAACTACCTTGCCGGTGTCTACGAATGCCGGGCAGGCGTACGTGTTAATGCAGACCCTGCAGTAGGTGCACCTCTCTGGATTGACGCGGTAAGGCACTATCTTCCTGCCCTCCCTCCTGAGCCTCCTTATCGTCAACAGGGCGCACTCCCTCCGAGCTATTATCACCGAAACGCCATCGTGCTTTAAGGCCTCCCTAACGGCGCTCTCCATTGCCTTGAAATCGTAAGGGTCAACCACATGAACATCCTTGACCCCTATAGCCTTCACGAGGGTCTCTAGATCTATCGCTGGGGCCTCCTCGCCCGTGGCAGTGAATGGCACGCCGGGGTGAGGCTGATGGCCCGTCATGGCCGTTATCCTGTTGTCGAGAATCACCAACAGGAACTTGCGCCCGTTGTGCACCGCGTTAATCAAGGCAGGGATTCCGGCGTGGAAGAACGTAGAGTCGCCTATCAGGGCCACGGTTCTCTGGTCGGTGGCTAAGCTTATCCCGTTGGCAAACCCGATCGAGGAGCCCATGGCGTGAGTGACGTCTCCCAATTTGAAGGGCTTCTGGAACAGAAGCGCGTAGCAGCCGATGTCGTTGAGGTAGACCGCTGAGCCAGCAGCCCTCCTCAGTGCGTAGCCCGTGGCCCTGTGTGGGCAGGCGGGACACATCACCGGGGGCCTGGGCACTGCCAACTCCAGCGCAGGCTTGGCCCTCTCCTCGAGCTTCGAGAAGTCGATCGGCGGAGCCCTGCCGGTAACCTTAGCCACCGCGTTGAGCACGAGCCTGATGTTGAGCTCGCCAACCCTCGGGAGCAGCCCACCCTCCTTGCCGATTATCTCAACGCTTGGGTTGGCGTCCTTAGCTATAGCCCTCAACCTCTCCTCGAGGAAGGGGTCGAGCTCCTCCACGACGAGTATCTTGCTGACTTTCCGCATGAAGTCAGCTATTATGTCACGGGGTAGCGGGTGGGTCATGCCCAGCTTGAGCACCGGGGCGTCGAGTTCCAGGAATCTAAGAGCCTCGAGCACGTACGTGTAGGAGACTCCCGACGTGACGATCCCGATTTCTGCCGATCCATCTTTGAGAACTGTGAACTCAGGTCCGAGCTCTTTTTCAATCGTCTTGAGCTTCTCTAGCAGCTCGGCGTGGTGCTTTCTGGCGTAGACACCCACCTGGATGTATCTGTCTGGTTCAGGAGGCTTGAATTTGCCCTTGATCCTCCTCTCGCGTATCTCGCCTAGCTTGATGGGGGCCCTGGTGTGGCTAATTCTGGTGGTGGACCTAATGAAGAATGGCAGTAAATACTTCTCAGATAGGTCAAACGCCCTGTAGGCGAAATCCTTTGCTTCTTGCGGCGTCGAAGGCTCCAGCATCGGGAAGCCCATCGCGACGGCGTAATGTCTGTTGTCTTGCTCGTTCTGGCTACTGTGAGCATGGGGGTCGTCTGCGCTCACGATGACCAATCCGCCCACGGTGCCCGCGTACGCGAGCGTGAACAGCGCATCCGAGGCGACATTCACTCCCACGTGCTTCATAAAGCACATGGCCCTTAGACCAGACCAGGCCGCTCCTATCGCAACTTCGGCAGCGACCTTCTCGTTGGTAGACCACTCGAAGATGAAGCCTAGCTCCTTGGCCGCCTCGGCTAGGGCCTCTCCTATCTCCGTGCTGGGCGTGCCTGGGTAGGCCGCGGCCACGTCTAACCCGGCCTCTATAGCCCCCCTGGCTATTGCCTCGTTCCCTAAGAGAGGGACAATAGAGCCAGGAGGGGAGAGAAGCGCGCTAGGCATCGTCTCAGCTCCCCTCAGCGCCCCGGGGGGCTATTAGTTTAAACTTTGATCAAAATGATCTGTCTAGCTCACAACGCTCTGGTTCTCTTCCACCACTCTACCATCGCGCAGATCGCGCCTACAGCCCTCTCTGGCGTCGGGTACGCCGGAATACCCTGTTGGTTAAGCAGCTCCGCGGCTCTCTCAGACCTCTCGCCGCCCATGAGCATGACCGCTATGGGCTTGTCGGAGACCTTGGATGCGTTGAGAACCGCCTCAGCTATCTTCTCGGGATCCGTAACGGCGGTCTCGCAGTAGAGTACGATGACCGTATCCACAGAATCGTGCTCGAGAGCAGCCCTGACAGCACCCTCGAACTCTTCGTGAGAAGCCTGGCCGGTGAGGTCCACCGGGTTCTTTGGACTTCCAAAGGGCGGCATGTACGACCTAAAGGTCTGCCTCAGATCCTCGGGTGGATCGATCAGCTCTAGACCACAGATCTCTGCCGCGTCGGTAGCGAGCACTCCCGCGCCCCCTCCGTTGGTCACTATCACGGTCCTCGGGCCTCTGGCTTTCCTCTTCGAGGCGAAGGCCCTAGCCCAGTCAAATGCCTGCTCGACATTGCGGGCCCTGAGAACCCCAATCTGCCTGAAGGCCGATTCATAGACCTCGTCCATCCCCGCGAGGGCGCCGGTGTGAGAGGAGGCCGCCATGCTCCCCCTCCTGCTCCTGCCCGCCTTGATCACAACTACCGGCTTCTTGGGAGTCACTTTCTTGGCCACTTCCATGAAGCGTCTGCCTTCCTTCACTCCCTCCATGTAGATCAAGACCACGTCTGTGTTCTCGTCCTCTGCAAGCCACAGGAGCAGATCTGAATCCTCGATGTCAGACTTGTTGCCCACGCTAATTATGGCCGACAATCCGATCTTCTCGGTAATCGTCCAGCCCATCAGGGCTATTCCAAGGGCCCCAGACTGCGTCACGAAAGCTATTGAGCCGGGCAGAACCTGCGTCGGTCCAAATGTTGCGTTAAGCTTGGCGGGCGTGTAGACCAGGCCGAAGATGTTGGGTCCTAGTATCCTCATGCCCCACTTTCTCGCTCGCCTGACCAGCTCTTCCTCAAGCTCGTGCTCTCCCACCTCCGAGAATCCGCTGGAGATCACCGCCGCCACTTTGGCGCCCTTCTGCCCAAGCTCGTCGATAGCATCAAGCACATACTTCGCTGGTATGGCCACGACGGCGAGGTCTATTGTACCCGGTACCTCAGCAATGCTCCTATAGCACCTGACGCCCAGCACCTCATCGCAGTGGGGATTGATGGGATATATCTCGCCCTCATAGCCGTAGGTGAGCAGGTTCTTGAGGATCTCGTGCCCAATTTTACCGGGAGTACGCGAAGCACCAACAACAGCCACAGATGAAGGCTTAAACATCGCATCCAAGGCTCTGATCGATTCCACCGCCTCACTACCTCCTCGTCGCCAAGGCGCTACATGAGTAAAATCTTTTCCACCCAGGGAGCTACGCTCCTAAGAGCTCCCTCATCAGAGCAGTAGCTCTGTCTGCGGCGTGGTGGAGGTTCTTGACGCTCTTCCCCCTCTCTCTTATCTCTGCAGATGGTCTCAGAGCTATTCCCACGGCTATTGGCGCCCTGTACCTCTCTTCGAGTACCACCACCAGATCTCCCTCCTCTATGTCCTCGTCGGCCTCCACGATCCCAGGACCCATTACGTCCGCTCCGTTTAGAATGAACCTCACGGCTCCAGAGTCAACGACTACGGTCTTAAGCCTTAATCCCTCAGTTCTGACAGCCCCTATGAAGGGGATCACTTCGCCCGTGGCTTTCTGTACCAACACGGGTTTTCCGCCGAGCAGTAGAACTCTCTCGGGGCCTTTCCCGGTCGTATACTCAACGGCTTGGAGAGACTCCTTCCTCTTCGGGAACAGAGGAGCAAGTTCCGGGTATTTTTTGAGCAGGGAGTCTACTAGCTTCCTGCTCTCTTTCGTAGACAGAAAGTATCTCTTGGGCTTCGCAGACATCGGTCTGGATAGTCACGCGCGGGTAAATTTATATTCCGGGAGAGCGGGCCGTCTCCCGGTGCCCGGGTGGTGTAGCCAGGTTAGCATAGGAGCCTGTCGAGCTCCAGACCCGGGTTCAAATCCCGGCCCGGGCGCCATCTCCTCTCGCATTCCTAGAGAACTTTCGTGGGTTTCTCCTGCGTTTTAAGCGGCCTAATGAGTTTCTCAGTTGGTTGAGCAACGATCCATTCCTCGTGAGAAGGCTGAATCCGCACAGTCTACGAAGGCACAGAGACAGGGGGCGCTTTTTGATGATCTCATTCGCCGAGAGCCTTAATTTGCAGACGCAGCGCAGATTATTCTATCAAGGTTGTCCGCCAGTGCATAAAGGACGATGCGCGCGGGTCACAAGTAGATCAATCCAAAGATTATCCAGAGGCCTCTACCACTCTGAGAGAGCATCGCTTCAACCTAGCAAGTCTTCGGCTAGAACCTAGGGAGAGAAAACCTTACTAATGTCTCGTCAGCCCGCCGTGTCCCAATGCACCTTCTAAGGATGCCCTCACTTCCAGCCCCTCAGAAGGTTCTCATGGTGGTCATCCAACTCTCTAGGGTCAGAGAGTACGTCCTTCAGCTGAGCTTGATCTTCCCGATGGTGAGTATCATAGCTCCTGGCCTCTTGATGACTGCGAGAACGCTCCTGACCTACATCGCCAACGTGCTCCTGACGGGATTTACCTACTCCTTCAACGATGTGGAGGATGCGGAGGACGACTCTCTGGATCCTTGCAAGGCGGCGAGAAACCCGATCTCGTCGGGCAAGATCAGCAAGAGGGCCGGTTACCTGCTCAGCATCGGATTTCTGTTTGCAGGGCTCTCGGTGCTAGCCATTCTAAGCATAGATGCCTTACTGTCGGGCTCGCTGTTCTCGGTGAACTCCGCTCTCTACTCGTGGAGGAGAATGAGGCTGAAGTCCATTCCCCTGCTTGACTTACTCTCACATGCTATGGCTCTCGGCGTCCACCAGCTGGTAGTCACATATCTGGCTTTCAGACCGCCAGACTTTGCGCTCATCCCGCTGGCTGCCATGGTTGGCCTATTCTCTATGGCTAGCCAGATCTCTCAACAAATAAGGGACTTTGACGTCGATAGACTTGCAGGCGTGAGGAACACTACGCAGGTCGTAGGACCTCAAAGGGCAAAGGTCCTCATGCTCACTATGCTCTTTGCCGCCTCGGCTAGTTATGTATGGGCCGTCAAGTGCTTAGCCCTAGACCCAAGAGCTGCGTACGCAGCTCCGCTAGGTGTGATACTACCTCTGCTGTACTTCAGACTCACTAAGAGGATCCGATTCTCGGCCGCAACTAGAGCCCTGCCTTCCTCATCTCCCCCTCTTCTTGAGTAGCCTCTGGTAGATCTTCTTCATCTTCAGCGCGTCTCGTTCGAGCAGCGGGCTCTCGCATATCACGAGCCACTTGACCTCTCGCTCCACCATTTCCTCGGCGAGCGCCTTGAAATCTGGGCCGTATCCTGAGCCTATCTCGTGGTGCATCTTCTCACCGACGCCAGCCTTGGTTAGCTCTATCTCGGAGAAGTGGATCACCAGGCCGTCTAGCCCGCCGAGCCCATCCTCCACCCTGTCGAGTATCCTAGCGTAATCCTCCCTGCGCTTTATGCTGCCTCCCTCCCTCGCATGGAGGTGCGCAAAATCGATGGTCGGCACAACCTCGTCGAATCTCTGGGCCATATCTATGACTTCACCGAGCGACCCCAACTGAGACGGCTTGCCCGTGGTCTCTGGACCTAGCTCCACGCTGAAGCCAGCTTCCTTCATCATTCCGATGACAGCCTCTATGCCTCTAATCGTGAGCTCTAACGCTTCGTTAGGATCTCTGCTTCCGTAGTAGCCAGGGTGGAATGTGACGTGCTTGGCCCCCATCAGGTAGGCCGCCTTGCAGGCCAGGAACAACCTTTCAACGCTCGCCTTGGCTTTAGACTTGTCCTCGGATGCGAAGTTAATAGCGTAGGGCGCGTGCAGGCTGAGTAGAATGCCGTGCTCTTCCGCATCTTGCTTTATGCTCAGGAGAGTCTCCTCCTTCTTTGGAACAGAGCGAACTGCCTGATACTCCATGCCCTCTAGCCCTATCTTGGCAAGGTAAGCAAAAGCCTCCTGTCTAGGAGCGTCTAGGGGGAAGCCAGCAGGGCCGAACTTGACCCTGTCCAATTCCAGGCGCAACACCTCTCGTTAAGGCGCGCTGCCCGCAAAAAGAATTAACTTGTGGCTAGAGGTTCCCCCCGGAGCCTTTATTACCCCCCTCGACCCCTAATAGCATCGGACCGCCCGGCGGCTCTTGGGCCCATGGCCCCAGCAGGGGCGGCTGCCGCACGATGCCCCTTCCCGGGGTGTTTTGGGGGCCCTGTATTGGCCCCCCCGCTGCGGGGCCATTCTGCACAGAACACGGCCCGCTTTACGGGCCGCCGGGCGGTCCATGGGGGTAGCCTCCGTCGTCCGCCCGGGGGATCCTCCCCCGGCGCTTTCTATTCTAGGGGAAGGGTTCTACCTTGGAAGCGATTGAGTGGTGGATCCTGCGGCCCGACGCGGCCATGGCATTTAGAGATCGAGAGGTGAGTTCTGCGCTCTCCCGCTACATAAGAGCCGCGAAAGGAGAGGTTCCTGCTCAATTCGTCCTAGCCTCACGCTTGAAGGCTCCAAGCGGACTAGCTGGAGAAGACGAGTGGGCTGAGCACAGGGCGCTCATAGGAGAACTCAAGGACCTCATGAGGGCAGTGGACTCCGGCTCCCCTCTTCCAGAGAAGCCGGAGTTCAGCCTGCTGGATCTCAAGGTAAAGCTCGCCAGAAGGCTAGCTAAGAGCTGCGCGCTCTGCGAGAGGAGGTGTGGTGTGAATAGGCTGTCAGGCGAGATTGGGGCCTGCGGAGCCAGCTCAACACCCAGAGTAGCCTCAGCATTCATTCACATGGGAGAAGAACCTCCAATAACTCCCTCAGGAACCGTATTCTTCTCCGGGTGCAACTTCAGGTGCGTCTTCTGCCAGAACTGGGATATATCGCAGAGGCCTGACTCAGGTAGGGAGACTAGCGTCGAAGAACTCGCTGCCCTCTTTGAGGCTCTGAGGGGGAGGGGAGCCAGGAATGTGAACCTGGTCGGAGGAGAGCCGACCCCAAACCTACCGTGGATTCTCGAGGCCTTCACGCTGATGAGGATTAGCGCGCCCATAGTTTGGAACTCCAACACATACATGACCCAAGACTCAACCGAACTCCTGCTGGGAGTAGTGGACCTCTGGCTCCCGGACTTCAAGTACTGGGAGAACTCCCACGCCCTTAAGTACAGCGGGGTTCAGAGATATAGGGAAGTCGTCACGAGAAACCTGAAGGACGCCTACTCCTACTGGCCCGAGATGGTGATTAGGCACCTAGTGATGCCAGGGCATGTGGAGTGCTGCACGATTCCCATACTTCGATGGATAGCTGAGAATACGCCCAGAGCCTTGGTGAACGTGATGGATCAGTACAGACCCGAATATAGGGCTTACAAGTACCCTGAGATAGCACGTAGGCCAACGAGAGACGAGATAGTAAGAGCACGAAGCGAGGCTGAGGCCCTAGGGCTTATGTGGAGATCGGTCAGCTAAGCGCCGCTTATCCTCAGCACTACGGCTAAGGCCTTCGCTCTCAACTCCTCGATCGACCCCGAGTTCACTATGAGTTCATCCGCCAGTATGAAGGGGTCGCCCATCCTGAAGAATGAGACCTCCCTCCTGTCCTCTTCTTCCATTCTCTCGATGCTCGGCACGTCGAATCCCTGCCTACCCCTCTTCAGCATTCTCAGGTACCTCAGCCTCTTGGGAGCATACACTGCCACGCATACCGCTTCGTCGCCAAATCTGCTCTTTATCTCGTCCACCTCCTCCTGGTTCCTGATCCCGGAGATCACGTAGCCTGGGGCTGGACTTAACGACTCGATTTCTTCGATCTTCCTTAATACGAGCTTGGCTACCGCAGAAAGACCCATCTCTCGCCTTAGTGCCTCACCGGTCCTTCTAAGCCCCTCCCTATTGATCGCAAAGCCTCGCTTCTTTGCCTCCTCTTTGACCAAGTCACTCATGTCTATGACGACATACCCTAGCTCCTCGCTTATGACAGAAGCTACCGCATTCTTTCCAGAAGCAGGTAAGCCAACCAGCATGACGTAGCGGTAAGCACCAGGAATCCGGTGACGCACGAATCTCGACTCCCTACGCGGGATAAAAGATTAATGGCATGGACCCAGCAATCTGAGGTCAGAGGGTGGAAAAATTGGGGGAGCCCCCACTAATATGGACCATATTCTTGGAACTCACGGCACACGACGATGGTGAACTCGTCGTCACTGGGGAGCCTTTGAGGAGGGCTATTCTGAGAGTGCTCTCGTCTGCAGACCCTCTAACCGCGAGGGCCATTAGGATGGCTGGTCCAAGAGGGCACATAATCGTCTCCCCGCTCTACACAGGGTCAAAGCCGGAAGTTGAGTGCAGCGAGAGAGCCATAGGCGTATCTAGAGGCGCAACCTACAGGGCGAGGGTAGTCACTTTCAGCGACGCCGTGTCGAGCATGATCAGGAACTGGGCCGCTAGAAGCCCAAAGGTGAGACTGGCTGGCCTCGAGTTTGAGATATATTCTGCCGAGTCTAGCGTCGTGGAGTGGGAAGAGGTAGAGCAACAAGACTCTGTTAAGGCATTTAGAGTCTCATTTCTAACGCCAACTCTCTTCAGGAGGCAGGCCACACCATACTGCAGGCTATTCCCACTTCCCTCGCTGATGATATACGGTCTAGCGATCAGCTGGAACTCTCTAAGGGGGGATGGGCCTCGGCCTAGGGAGATCGCCTCTTGGGCTAGGCTCAGCGTCGTTGAGACTGGACACGAACTCTGCACATCCAGGCCCATTGAGGTAGAAACTGAGAACGTTGTTGGGTTCGTCGGCTGGGCGCACTACAAGTGTATAATGCATCCAAACTGGTCGCCCAAGCAGCATGAGGAGATGTCAGCGTGGGCAGCTAGGCTGTTCAAGTTGGGCGAGTTCGTTGGCGTGGGGGCTCATAGACAAAATGGATTGGGAATAATCAGATTTTCTCCAAAGGGCTGATCTTAGGTCAGGAAGTGGTCCCAGCAGCTCCCTTAAGGCGCTCTACTAGGGCTATCCCGCTCCTCAGATCCAAGGCGTTGTAGGACTCCGCTCCGAAGAGGTCCCTGAGTATCATGAAGACCTCCCAGGTGCTCTCTGGATCCTTGCAAGAAGATACCTCGACGGTCACTAGGTTATGTTCAGGCCATGTGTGGACGGCAACGTGAGACTCGCCTATGACCGCAACTCCAAGGACTCCATTGCCTCTCCGGTGAACGTAGACATCGAACAGAGTTAGCCCTGACTCTGTCACTGCGCGAACCAGCGCGTTGTAAACGAACTCTGGGTCGACTAAGAGACTCCTGTCTATGCCGCGTAGCTCGCCAATCACGTGGAACTCAAAGGCCTCAGGCATGGGGGCATCACCTCCGTCGTCCGTGCAAGATACCACGTCGCCTGGGCAATAAAAACTTAATCCCGACTAATCGGAGACGGCCAATCGTGAAACAGAGCGGTCAAGTGCTGTCTTTTCT
>Ga0180302_10000114_pt1 | contig 31087 bp, 25 predicted proteins | sample GuaBasSediGuay17_FD_121794 | JGI IMG/M metagenome (GOLD analysis project Ga0180302, IMG submission 121794) | Subseafloor sediment microbial communities from Guaymas Basin, Gulf of California, Mexico - Guay17, Core 4571-4, 12-15 cm | ecosystem: Environmental > Aquatic > Marine > Hydrothermal... | reverse complement strand
TCCAGCCTCTATTATTGTTGCAGGAACATCTCTTTGAACTCTCATAACTCTAACCCACTTTGGAATATACCTGTACATTTCTGAGATTAATTCGATAGCTTCCTCATCAGTTAATGGCTTATACTCTCCCTTAATCCACATTTCATAGAGTTTTGTTCCTTTAACAACTAGTGTTGGGTATATCTTTAACATATCAGGTCTGAATCTTGGATCTTCGAATAAAGTCTTAAATGCCTCAAGGTCTCTATTGAAATCACTACCTGGTAGGCCAGGCATAATATGGTATACTATTTTGAATCCTGAATCTTTAAGTATTCTTGTTGCCTCTATTGTATCCTCTACAGTGTGTCCTCGCTGAACAAACTTCAATATATCATTGTATATTGTTTGTACTCCAAGTTCTACTCTTGTAGCACCAAGATGGAGCATTCTGTCAACTTGTTTCTCCTTAGCCCAGTCGGGTCTTGTTTCAATCGTTAAGCCTATACATCTTATTGGGGCGTGCTCGTTTCGTGCTTGAGCTTCTTCAAGACTAATCCATTTACTAGGCTTACCTTTAGGATACCTATTCATAGCCTCTAGAGCCATTGTAACAAACCATTCCTGGTAATCTAAGGGCATTGCTGGGAATGTTCCACCCATAATGATTAACTCTACTTTACTAGGTTTGTGACCTATAGCCTCATACTGTAAAAGTCTATGTCTAACCTGATTATAGGGGTCAAAGCGGTTATGAATCGCCCTCATTAAAGCTGGTTCTTCACCAATATAGCTTTGTGGAGTATTATACTCTGGGCCTCCTGGACAGTAGATACATTTACCGTGAGGACACGGATATGGATGCGTCATTACAGCTACTATTGTGACTCCAGAGAGGGTTCTTACAGGCCTCTTCCTTTTAGCTAGTATTTGCTGACTTCTCGTTTTAATCTCTATAGGCTTGCCCATGGCCATTAAACCTTAATGGCTAATATGTAGTAGTTTTGTGGTAGTATACTTCTCCTAATATCAAATCTACCATATTCCACTATTTTAAAGTTGAATCCCCTGATTATGTGTTTTAGCTCTCCAGGTTTATAAAGATGGTAATAACGATAGAACACCTTACCTTTATACCTCCATGGAACATAAACGTCCCCTATACTCTTTCCTTTAAACCCTTTCCCTATCTTACAAATGAGGCCCCATATTATTGATGGAAAGAAGCGTAGTTGGACCAGGGACCAAACAGTTACTACTAGTAAACCTAGCTTCTTCAAACACCGGTAGCCTTCCTGGAGTACTCTCTTACACAAACCTATGGGAATATGATGTATAGAGGCTATGTAGACTAAACTATTTATTGAGCTATCGCGGAAAGGCAGAAAGAGCATATCAGCTTGAATGAAATCGGAGTAGCAGGTTAACCTTTTCTTTTTGAAACGCCTCCTCCCTAGATTGATCATAGACAATGATATATCTAAGCCTATAGTATAAAATCCTCTCCTAGCTATCTCTATAGTGTTATGTCCGCTGCCACAACCTACGTCAACTATAGTAATCTTTAAGCTTGGTTTTAATCTTAACATAGCTCTCTCAATGATGGGTATCCATGGTCTAGTACGTTTACTATGATAGCTTAGTGCTATACTATCATAAACTCTCATTAAGTGCTTCCTAAGTAGCTGCATTCTTTCGGCCTTTCCCCTGCTTGTTTTACTGTTCTCGCACAAAAGATTTTTAATTCTCTGTTTAAAAATATTATAAAAAGAGGGTTGATTAATGAGTATTGCTGACAAATTTGAGAATCTAAAATTTAGATTAATGGTTGTTGAGAGATTAAGACTACTTAAAAGAATGTACTCATACAAGGAATTATCAAAGGTTACAGGCGTTCCAGAGACAGTACTATGCCGATATGTTAAAGGCTCAATATTGCCAAGCTTAGAGCAAGCTGAGAGGATATGGAAATCTCTGGATAAAATAGTTGATGCTAGAACACTAATCAAAGATCGGATAGAATTAACAGAGGAAGGATACGTTGATGTAACACCACTACTATCAGACCCTTATGCACTTGAGTTTATAGCACACTATGCGTACATGAGGTTTGCTGGTAAAAGAATAACTAAGGTTATTGCACCAGCAGTCAATGGTATACCGATAGCAACTAGTATAGCATTAACACTTCAAGTACCATTAATAATTGCAAAGAGAAGTAAAGATGCTGCGATAAGAGACTACTATGAAGACTCCTTTGTCGAAACACCAAGCTCCGTAGTAACATTCTACATACCAAGAAGGGCTATAAGAAAAAGAGATGAAGTATTAATTGTTGACGACATTGTCAGAACAGGTAAAACTTTGAGAACACTAGTAAACATAGTTGAAAGGGCAAGAGCTACAATAAGTGGAATTTTAGTGCTAATAGCAATAGGTGATACATGGAAGAAAGAGATACATAGACCAGTTGAAGTAATACTTAAACTGCCAGAGAGCTACAGAATGTAATAAACTATCAGGAAAAGTCAGTATGAAAACTATGAGAAGAATTCCATATTTTATAATATCATCTTCACTCAATAATACATTCTTCTTTAAATGAGGTGTAGTATGTTATTACATCTTTAAATAATAATGATGGAAATGAGACTCTAGAGAGAAGGGCAATAGAGCACTATAGGAAACTATTCCAAATGCCTACAACTAGAAAGCTTAGTATGCCACTAATAATAGCTAATCTAGCTGTAATAGCATACTTACTTATAATAGGACATGTGAACACCCTTTTAACTTACATTTTATATCTTGCAATATCAGCAATCCTCATTTATATTATATTCTATGACTCAATACTTCTAAAAAATAGGGTTAAGAGGCTACTAGGACTATATCTATACCTCATATTGCCTATAATAGTAATATCAATGTTACTCTATGTTCTAAAAACAAATGCAATACATCTAGTAATAATAGTGCCTGCTATCCTAAGTTACTTCCTTTATAGATCCATACATTACCCATTAAAACCGTACAAGCCATTATCTTATATTATCATGACCTTTTTACTTACGGTCTTCATCTCAACGATACTGTACAAGGAGGGCATACCCTTATACCTATATGTGGCTACTATACTGTTGATAATCATCATAGAATTATACCTTTACAGGATAAACAGTCTTGGCAAACCAGTATTCAATGCTCTAACACTATTTTATGCCTTTGCTAAACTATGGTTATCTGATGACCCAACCCCTCTAGAAAGAGAGTTCAACAAAATAGCTGAGAGAAGAAGCGGCTGGGTAAAGGTACTGAGAGTATTAGATAAGGATAGTGAGAAAGTTAACTTAGTTCTAGTTGTACCAAGCTTCCATGGAGGCCCCTTTAGAAATCTTGGTGGTAGTAGCTTAGTAAAGGAAATTAATAGTATGTTGAGGACTAAGTTTAATGCTGAATCTCTAATCCTACATGCTCCATGCGGTCATAGTTGGGATCCTGTTTCTCATGAGGATGTGAAGAAGATAGTTAACACCCTCTATGAAAGGCTTACAAAGGATCCTAATGGTGTAAACGTAGATTACTTTAATATCGAGAATTATAGTCTAAAATACTATGATGTGGATATTCTCTATAGCAGACAAGTACCTATGATCATAATATCAGGTAAAAGTGGATACGGAATAGATGATTTACCTCCAGATGTACATGATTATTTAAGAAAGTGTCTTCAGCAAGAAGCAAATGTTAAAGACATAATAGTAGTTGAGGGTCATAACTGGATTGCAAAGGGTAAAGAGGCTAATCGTGAATGTGTTATCTCTACACTTGAACTTATAAAGCATAAGATTATGGGTAGGATTAAGCAGTTAAATAGATTAAGGGTAGAGAGGTTAGGCTATGGTCTTGATAAGAGTCTAGTACAGAACCCAGATATTTGCGAGTTAGGTATATCGGCATTGATTATCGAGTTTGATACAGAGAAAGTCTTCTCTCTCATAGTTATCGATGGAAATAATATGAAAGGAGGAGTTCGCCATCTCATCAATAAGTTCGTGAAAGAGTGCCTACACAAATACTACACCAACAGAGAGGTCATCGTCGAAACTGTTACAACAGATAATCATAGTAAGACAGGAGTAGAAACTGGTATCGAGCGTGGATATAGAGCTGTAGGTGAGTATACCAACATTAATGAGTTATTAGAGTCTGTTAAGAAGGCTTTAAACAGAGCACTAGCCAATATGTTTAAACCTGTAATGGAGTACCATGAAATAATTGTTAATGATGTTAATGTACTAGGCTATGAAAACTACAACTTCCTTCTCAAAACATTAGATAGAGCAGTAAAATATGTAAGCAAGACACTATTACCTTTACACATATTAATCTATATAGTCCCAATAATGCTAGCTATATTATGATGAGAATGGGTTCAGTGATTAGCTAAAGTACTGCTAAATCCCCTACACCTAAATCTAAGACTTTATCTCCTAAAATCTCTGTTATTAGACTATGATTATCGGAACAGTGAAGTGGAATAACATACTTTACTCCTAATTCCTCTAGAAACAATAGTTCTCTTTCTACACTGTCTAAAGGTTTCTCTTTGAAGTGGAAGCCACCAACAATAGCATATAAGGGTTCATTAGCTCTTAAACCCCACTTGATGATGTTAATTAGTCCTGCATGACTACATCCAGTAAACAACACTACCCCTCTATTAGGTAAACGAACCTTTAGGGCGTGCTCAAGACTTGATCTTATAGGACCAGTGGACTTCATGAGTGGAGCTATTGGAGTCCAACGTTTACAAACCACTATAGATACTTTTTCTGGATACTTCTTTTCCACTTCAACTGCTACCTTATTTCTGACGGGTACGTACAATTTAATTCTCTTATCACCTACGTCCTCTAGTAGATCAAATAGGGCTCCATAGTGATCTCTATGCCAGTGGCTTATGAATATTCTATCAATTATATCAATATCATACCCTAGACATAAAAGGTTATGTTTCAAAATATCCCAAGAAGGGCCGACATCGAATAAGATGTGATGCTTCTTTCCCTTACTTTCTAAAGTTAATAACAAGGACAAACCATATGTAGCTTCTACATCATGTCGTCTAGATCTTTCATCAACAAGAACAGTTATTGTTAACAGTGTTGAGTAACATTGAATCATTAGCGTCTCCTTGTACACTAATTCTATGTCACCTAGTATTTTCACAAACTCTAATAAAATCTTATTTCATCTACTTTTAATCCTATTCTAATATAAGAGGTTGAAAATGACGTTTTAGGGGCATGCAGAGTTGATTTGGTTATTAAGGATTAGTAATCGGCAAGATTAATAAACTTTAAAGTTCATAGTGAATATTGCTCACCAGTGGGCAGGAGTTGGGTTCTATGAAAATTACTGAGATAGTTCGTGTTGATAGTAAGGGTAGAATTACAATCCCCATGGTTATAAGGGAGACACTAGGCATTGTTGAGGGAATGTATGTAATACTCATGGCTGATAGTGAGAAAAAAGAAATTCTTGTGGCCCCCCTTGTACCACCAAAAGCTAAGCTTGTAGAGATCCATGTACAAATGATTGATAAACCAGGTGCGCTAGCTGAGGTAGCAGAGAAGCTGGCAAAAATGGGTGTAGACTTAATAATATCGAAGTGTTCAACAATAAAGAGAGGAGAACTAGCTGAATGTACCCTAATAGCCGATATCAGTGAATCACCAAAAGATACAGAAGGTCTAAGGCAGGAGATAGCATTAATGCCTATAGTCAAGTATGTGGCAATGAGAGAAATTAAGCACTCATTAGAGTAACATAAGATTTATGAGAGGAAAAATAATAAACACCCCCTAAACAATGCCAGTAATAACGATAAGACCAGGAACATACTTGATTGGAGGCCCCGAGCTAACATTCTATTTAGACCTATATTTTTATGCCATAGTGACAAATAAAGATAACATAATACTTATAGACTCAGGTAGCGGCAAAGGCTTTACCAACACTATAAGAAATCTTATGGAACTTGGATTAAGCCCTTTAAAGGTAAGATATATAATTAACACTCATTGTCATGTTGATGTTGCCGGTGGAGACTACTACTTCCACAATACTTTCGGAACACCAATTATAGCTCATGAACCCGACTCACTTATAATACAGCATGGTGATCCTAAGAGGACACTAGCTGAAGAGCTCAATATACCGTTTAATCCTGTACCAGTCTACATCTCCATAAGGAGGCCGGTTGAAAAGATAACACTAGACGATGCTGAGTTGTTCATCTACCATTGTCCAGGACATACAGAAGGCTCAGTGTTAGTATTAGCTTTGATAAATGGATTTAAGGTATTGTTCGGGGGGGACTCAATAATACCCGATAATGGACGATTTAAAGTAGAAGTACTTGAAGATAAGCGAAAACTTCTACTTGATCTTGATTACCATGCCGCTTGTTTCAATAGGTTCTACTTAAGGGATAACGCTAAGGAGACTATTGAAACCATATTGCTTTCGTCTCGGATTGAGTAATTAACGCTTCATGCTTAGTATGTTCTATAGTCTATTACGAAGTAGGGTAAGTATCTCCTTATGAAGGAGTATGCATCTACAACCTGCGAGTAGCCCTTATAGGAGAAGTCAAGTTGTATGTAGTTTAATTTCCAAAGATATGATAGTGCCGAAAGATACCTTGTTCGTAGAATCTCCATTTTAACTGCTGCTAAATATTCTTCAGGAAGAAAGGCTTTAATATCATCCTCTGTTTCAATATGTTTCTCTATTTCACTCTTAAATTTACGTACGAAAGTACAGGCTGTCGAGATAGCATAAGTTGACCTATGTTTTATAACTCTCATGTCAGAGTTGTACAGGTACTCAACCTTCTTAGGGACATAAGGGAAGCTTCTACAAATTAAAGGCTTATAGATGTCATGTATGGAACATCTATTACCCTTAAGGAAGGGGCATGAACCATTCTTTAGTGTAATATAGTATGTCAATGCTATTCTTTGATTAGAAAACCTATCGTAGATAGTATAATCATAAGAGAATTCCACCTCAACACCAAGCATTCTAGCTAGTCTAGTTAGTATAACTTTCTCGTGTGCTAGGACAGCGATATGGCTAGCTTTACAGCAACTACCGCACAACTGGCATTTGAACATCACCATTCATATCGCCGTAGCCGACGATTCGGATGACACTATGCCAGCTTATAACTGTATTCTCTAATAACATTTACTATCAAACTACATAATTATAAAATTTATTAACTTTTATCATTAATTTATTTAACGATACTAGTTGCTGATCTGGGTGTAAGATGATTTGAAGTTAACTGTTAAGATAGGTTGTTGTGGAATCCCTAAATCACGTAGAGAATACTATAAGTCGTTTAGTGTTGTTGAAGTTCAACAGACATTCTATAAAATACCATTACCCTCAACTCTTGAGAGATGGAGAAAGGAAGCTCCTGAAGACTTTGAATTTACTATTAAGGCTTGGCAAGTTATAACTCATCTCCCTACAAGTCCTACATGGAAAAGGTCAGGACTTAAAGTAAGTAAAAATGAGTATGATAAGTATGGGTATCTTAGACCAACTAAGGAGAACTTTGATGCTTGGATGAAAACACTAGAAGCTGCAAAAATTCTTCAGGCAAATGTAATTGTTATACAAACTCCACCAAGTTTTGGATATAGTGAAGAAAATGTAAGAAATATTAGATCCTTCTTTAGCCAAATAGACAGGAATAACATGCTTATTGGCTGGGAGCCCAGAGGAACATGGAAACAACATTTAGATGTAGTTGGCAAGCTTGTTAAAGAATTGAATTTAATTCACATAGTTGACATACTCAAGCTAAAACCAGCAGCCATTGGCAGAGTAGCGTATATAAGGTTGCATGGATTGAATGGTGAGGTAAACTATAGATACAAGTATAAAGATGAGGACTTAGATCGTCTTCTAAAATGTATTGAAGAATTATATAATAATGGTGTTGAAACAGTGTACGTTATGTTTAATAATGTGTTCATGTTTGATGATGCATTAAGATTTAAAAAGCTATGTAGCGATAGAGGATTCAATATAAAATAGTAAATGCATCATCCCTCACCACGGTCTACCATGCAGGGGTATGAGGGGTTGTCCCATGACGCGGAATACCGTGGATCATAAGTCAGCATTAATAATTTATGTAAGAGAGGGTAATAAATCATTAACGTCTATTGGGTGTGGTGTTGCATCATGAGAGCAGTTAGGAATGTAGTACCTGTAGCCGCCTTAATGATTATTGGCTGGCTAGGTTTCATGGTCATTGTATTAATAGAAAGCATTCTAATAGACAAAGTATTTCCAGTGATAAGTAGGAATAGTTTGGTGAGAGCCTTCCTCCAACTATTTAGTATTAGCGTAATGGCTTTAATATGGTTAACTCTATGGTATAAGCTTACAAGTCACTACCGCGAAACAGGGAGGATAATTTAGCAATGTTAATAATGATAATGATATCATTAATAATATTAGTACTAGCCATTATAATGAACTTACCCTTGATTCTACCAGTAATATACACGTTAGGATACTATATAACAGGAAAGAGGAGTATAGAAAGGAAAAGAGATATTAATGAAGAAAAAGCGTCTTTTATTCCTAAAATTTCAATACAAATACCCGTAAAGAATGAGCGAGTAGACTACATCATAAGAAATATTCAATCAATTTTATCATCTAACTATCCCAAGGATAAACTAGAAATAATAATTGTAAGTGACGATGATCATGAAGGCTATATTAACCTCGTCGACTCATTAGAAGAGAAACTATCTCGATCTGATCTAAGCTTAATTAGAGTAGTGTGGAGGAATAGACCTCAAGGAGGAAAGGCGGGTGCTTTAAATGATTCATTAAGTTTGTGTAGTGGAGACTACATAATGGTTCTTGATGTAGACTCTGTACTAGAAAAAGACTATTTCAGAAAGATACTACAACAGGTAACTGATAAGGGAAGTGTTGCCTTAGGTTCATGGGCAGCGATAAATACGTGTGAGTCCCCATTCTCTGAGGCATTAGCCTTAGCTCAAGAATTCCTCTTTACAACATATTATAAGTATAGGCATGCGCTATCACTACCAGTTATGTTAGCTGGATCAGGGTGTATCCTAGACAAGAGTGTATTCAAGAACGTAGGTCTTTGGGATACTAAAATCATCTTAGAGGATGTTGAATATGGTTTAAGGTTAATGCTTAATGGATACAAAGTAATCTACGTGGATGACGCAAGGCTATATCTCGATGTACCAGCAAACTATAGAGCATTTCTAGTACAACAGTCTAAATGGGCTTATGGATCGATTCAATTATTAAAAAAGTACTTTAAACGAATCATTAAGAATAATAGAATTCCACTTATTAAAAGAATAGAGGTGTTAGTTTATATAGCCCAATATATAAGCTCTCTTGCTTTAATTGCACTATCACTACTTTTACCGGTATTGCTTATGTTATCTAGTGGCATTGTTGTACCTGCTTTAGGGATATTCTACACTATACTGTTTACATCTATGATAGCTTATGCTACATTATATTTAAAACACGGTTTAAAGAGGAGATTGGGCATAATAAGACTATTCAGACTTATGGGTAGAGCATCCTCGCTTGCAACTTTCACTGCACCAAGACTTGCACTATCTTCCATCAAGGCGTTACTTAATCTAAGTATACCTAGAATACCAACACCTAAAGGTACAAGAGCGCATAAGTATAGTATTGGCGATTTAAAGGTCGAAATATTATGGTTTATCATGTTACTCTTACTATTTATCATGGTGTTTATAAAGTATGGAACACTCTACTATGTCTTATGGCATGGAATGCTTATTTCTGGGCATATTTACATGTTCAGAATGATGATTCTACGTAAGGCATAAAGAATAAGGATTCTACAGGATGCTTAAGATATCATTTACTCTATGCCATTTATCTATTGGATACAGTTCCGGATTTATCCTTGGTACCAAAGCCATAATTACACACTGTCTAGTTAATTCACATCTATCTATTACCCCTCTAGTGAGGAAACCTATAGCTCCCATACGGTCACCAATATCCTTGATACCAGATATCCTCTCCATAATCTCTTCTACCTCCTTTACCCTTCTCTCAAGTATACTCTTAATTACTAATAGTGGGAACTCAAATGCTGAACTAAATCCCAAAGTAACTCTATCATCTCTGTCAACTATCGCGCAAACCTCAAGATCCATAAAGCCAGTTATGGTATAGGGTACTTCTATTAGTCCTGCTTCCACACCTACACCGATATCAGCTTTAGAAGCCTTATTCAAGGCATAAACTGCTCTTTCAATAGCACCTTTAAGAGTTAATTTTAAGCCTATTGGTTGTGGAGGTACAGTCGTGTTAACCTTTAATGCTTTAAATTTCAAATTATCTCTTCCGTAGATTTCCCTGAACGCTCTCTTAATACCCTTTATTTTTGCTGGATTCTTAGATCCTATGGCTATAATCATTACTCATCACTATACTTTATCTTCCTGTCTAGATACTTCTTAAGGTATTCTATAATATACCCTGGCTCCTCCAGTATTTCATTAAATACGATTCCTCCTTCAGGGGAGACTATAATTGGTAATTCTATGTCTGGATTATTTTCGAATTTAAAGTCTAGCTTTATATTATACTCTTGTTCTAGTATATCCCTTATTTCTTTAAGCCACATGAGTAATGTTTTAACCCAGTAATCATCCTTTTTACCCTTAACTATTAAGGTTATACTCTTGACTCCCAAAATGCTTCGGCCTCTAATTTTATATATAGCTCTTTTATTCTATGTTTGCGTGTCTCTCTTTAAGTACTTCCTCCGTAAGTCCTAGTCTCGCCATTAATTCAACTATAACTCCGTCAAGAAACGCCATACATGTATTCTCGAAGAGTGTACCAAGTGGAGTTAATGGTTCATGCACTCCTAGAATTTGTCGTATAACATAGTCGTCTTCTTTAGCTAATTTTGTCCTGCCAGGAACCTCTACAACTAAGTCTGCGAGTAAACCTAATGGTGATTTCGGGTGGCTTGTTAATGCTATAACTGATGCCCCTACATCCTTTGCTGCTGAAGCAGCTGTAACTATTAGTCTTGTACGTCCTGAACCTGAAATCGCGACTACGATGTCACCTTTACCTATTCTTGGGGTTATTGTCTCACCAAGAACATAGACGTTGAAGCCTAAGTGCATTAGTCTCATCGCGAAAGCTTTACCTACAAGACCTGAACGACCTGCTCCAATAACTAAAACTCTTCTTCCATTCTGGTAAGCGTTTACAAGTATTTTGATCATTTCATTAACACTATTATGGTCTATTAGATCTGATGCTTTAGATATAAATAACGCGATCTCTTTCATAGCCTTCCTTATACTTTCCATGCTAGAGCACCCCATAACCATATTTGATACCTTTTCAGTTAGAAATAACAGGATTCTCGTTATAAATTAAAATGAAACATGAGAAAGTAATATACGACTCACCGCTAAGTAATACAGTGGGTTATTAAACGGTTGACTTGCCGAATTAAATTATACTATTAAAGTTTTATTAAGGTTTATTACATTAAACTCTTTACCTAACTTTTTAACAGCTTGCAATACCTTTACAACGATTGTCTTAAGAGGTTCTTCTTGTGTATAAAGTAAATGTGATTCAACTTTTACGTCATCTGTTGAGCCAAATCCCTTAACTGCTATTTTAAATCCATGGTTAACTAATGTAGATACTATTATGTCTTCAGAGAGGTCTAAATTTGTAGTATAAAAGATAAACAAGGGTTTGAAGTGGGGGTTTACTGTCAAATAGTCTATATGCCATCTGGTCTTCTTACTCCTTAGTAAATGTCTTTTTAATCTGGTGTAGAGTCCTCCAGCACCTTTAGCTGAACCTATGTAAAGGTAGAAGCCTCTTCTGAATAGTATAGTTCCAAGTCTTCCAACATTAATACTTACATCTTTAGTTACATAACCTAATAGTATATACAATCCTTTATCTCTTGGTATACACTCTACATTCAAGAGAGCTTCGCTCTTCTACGTTTTTAACCTCATTTGTTATGTAAAAGTACTGAACCTTATATACTATCTGATAATTTCAGATAATATATAAGATAAGGGGATAGAGAGCCCGAGCATAATGACCATAGGGTATTAAGGAATGTACCAAAGACTTGTCGATGATATTATTGAGGGAGCTTATGTAGAGTTAGTAGATGGTAGTATATGGGCTGTTAAAGGATTTATACATCCTAGAGAGGGGCTAATATGTTTTCCTAAATACATACCTGTAATTTCTGGTGATAGGAGTAAAGGGATTCAAAGATACATTAAATTGGATGGATTAAGTGATATGTGGAGTATCCTTAGATCACGTTATAGACACTTTGTAACATTCTCAGAGGCGTATGATAAGATAGTTCCAGTAATACCATTCATTTTTATTAAGAAGATATATTCTCCTATAGAAAGGACGAAACGAGTCATTGACGAGGCACCTCAATCACCTATATATCGGGATTTAAGGGATTTTATCTTACTTTTGAGTGCTGAAGGTGGTATACCGTTAGATAGAATCGGCATTTCAGGTTCACTCCTAATTGGCTTAGAGTCAGAGGAATCCGATCTGGACATATTAGTGTATGGTTTAGAGTATGGACTTAAAGCTTACAAGGCCTTAAAAAGCCTTCATAAAAAAAGAGTAGAAGTTTCAAGATTAACAGAAAAGCATATCCTAAAATTATACAGAGAGAGAGTCAAAGATACAAAAATATTATTCAAAGTTTTCTACTCTTTAGAGTCGAGAAAAATGTTACAGGGTGTGTTTAGGAATAGAATGTACTTCATAAGGTTACTAAGGTATGATAGTAAAATAAAGTATGGAAAAATAAAATATAAGGGCTTAGGTAAGGTTATTGTGAGAGCTAAAGTCACAGACACCTCAGAATCTATATTTACTCCATGTACTTACGATATAGAAGTACTAGAAGTGGCTGAAGGTGATAGAAAGGCATTGCTAGCTATTAAAGCTTACAGTATGAGAGGCAGGTTTTGCGAATTAGTATGGGATGGCACTGAGGTATTAATTCAGGGTAGACTAGAACGCTTTATAGACCTTGAGAAACATGAGGCATATTATCAGATAAGCGTTAATGACCCCGGGGACATAATTATACCTATAAGGAGAGAGAGTAATCCATTACAACCATAGAGTAGACGAAACTATGCCTCTAACAAGTCCATTAGATCACGAATACTTTATTGATAAACATGGAATAATATTCTGTGTAATAGGCTATAGTCATCCACCCCATAAGATAATAGCATACCCTAAATATATGCCAGCATTCCACTCTAATGAGTTATGGATAAGAGGTACCATTCATTATAGGAGAATAACAAAGTATTATACACCCAAAGAGATAAGGTCATGGGGCAGCTATCTTAAGCAAGTAAAAGCGTTCTATGAAGAGTACGATTATTTCTATAATACACAGTTAATAAAAGTCCCCAAAGAGGCAATAATGGAATACTTAGAACCAAAGAAAGGACTAAACAACATAATACATCATGGACCTCAAGATCACTTAGAACACAAGGCGCTAAATTTAGTATTTCTGCTAGCTCAGAATAGTGGCCTACCAACAAGTAGTTTTGGTATTTCAGGTTCAATCCTGCTTAGAATGCATCATGAAAGATCAGACATAGATATCATAGTCTATGGTTTAAGAGGAGGATGGCTAGTTAAACAAGCAATTATTGAGCTTTCAAAACAGGCTACCATTATGAATTTACCACGTCCTGAGGTAGAGAAGACTTTAACCATTTTATGTAAAAATTGTGGAATACCATATGAGCATGCTGTAAAAGTAGTTAAGAGGAGGTGGCGTAGAGGAGTATATGAAGGAACATTATTCTCTATAACACCAGTTTTTTCAGAGACTGAGGTGTTAAAGTATAACGTTTATGGTAAGAGGATTTATAGAAATGTAAAACCGGTTACCATAGACGCGGAGGTAACGAACAACACCTTATCAATAATTTATCCTTCAATATATGAAGTTAAAGTTCAACGGGTCTACGGGGCCGGAGAAATAGAAGCAAAAGATATTAAGTACATTGTATCTTATAACTCCATATTCCTTGGATTATTCGATGTAGGAGAGAGGGTTAAGGCTACTGGAATTCTACAACAAGTCATAGATTTAGAAGATAACATTACATATTATCATGTACTTATTGGTAGTAGGGAAGAACCCGGTTTTATAGTTACACTAGAGTAAAACCTAAATTATTGCCTATTTTTACTAGTAAAACTATACTAGTTATTGAGGGAAGTATGTACAATATTATGCGGGTAGTGAAGAATTTAGGAGAAGAAGCAGACTATGTAGATTACATTGAGTACTCTGAAAACACTATCGAAATAGCTTATAGAAGAGGAAGCTTAGAAGTAAACTATAGTAACCCTACAGTCTATGCATTAAGGCTTATGAAGAACTTTAAATGGTACATTAAGTCATCAACCGATCCAAAGAGACTTATAGAGGATGCTTCAGCCTACGTAAGATTCATAGAGTATGCTAAGTATGCTAGAGATAAAAATTACTCAAGACCAAATATTTATAACAAGTACCTAGCTGTAGGCAAATATTCGCTGGTGAATTCAAAGGGTATTGATGAGAATAAAGGAATTGATATACTACAGTCTTTAAGGAACATTGTGTATGATTACTCTAAAGGTGTTGCAGATTTAGAATGTATACTCATTCACAGTTTAATCCGTAGGTCAATAACTCCATATGCCACATTTAGCACTGCCTTAGAGGAAAAGAGTATTATTGAGTTATATATCAACATAATATACAATGGAGGCTTTAGTGTCATTAGCAGTGACTCTATAGGATTTCTTGGGGGACTAGAAGACATCACCTTAAGTATGTTAAGAAAACGTGTAATCAAACTAGTAGAGAGGGCTAAGGCGTTACAAAGAGCCCAAAGATTAGGAGTACTAGATAGAGGTCTAAAGCATAATGTAGTACTTGACCCTACATGTTCCGCTTCACTCTTTCACGAAGTAGTTCACCTACTTGAAGCTGACTCCCCTAGCAAAATCAAGTTAGGTACAAAGATATTTAGCGATGAAGTCACATTAACCGATGACCCAACTTTACCTTGGGGTTATGCCAGCTCACTATTCGATGATGAATGTGTAGTAACAAAACCTAAAAGGCTCATTGAAAACGGTTACGTTGTTGACTATCTTCATATAATAGAGACAGCTAACCCTCCCGAAAACTACCCGGGTAATGCGAGAGGGCTATTCCATAAACCTAAGGCACTACAGTCAAACATTATTGTCAGACCAGGTGATTGGAAAGTTGATGAAATGGTAAAGGAGGCTCGAAGAGGATTCTATGTTGAAGGCTTAATAAGAGCTGAAATAGACAACTATGGCAATATTACCATAATACCTGAGGTAGCATGGAGTATTGAGAAGGGAGAGTTAAAGAGAGCAGTGAAAATATCATATCTTAAGTTGTCTTTAGCTAACCTAAGAAAGGCAATCATTGGTTTAGGTAGAGAAGTACAATGTAGAGTGTCATATGAGAAAACACATAGAGTATCTGAATATGCGCCTCCAATACTACTTAGTGGAGTATTTATTGTATAATAATTTAGTGTTCAGAGAGGGCAGGCACTGAGTCCATAAATGAATGGACAATGGGCACAGGTTGGTGACCTCCCCCAGCAATCCATCAGGTTGTTCTCAGTAAATACGCAATACTCGGCAACTTCACAATCTAAACATGAAGGTAAGTAGCCTGTTCGAGCCATAAACCTGAATGAGTGATAGTCTTTTCTACGCCATATATTAATTAAGCTATCCTTCATTACGTCTCCAAAGATTATTCGATTGATCCTCCTCCTTATACCATATAGGTATGTTTGATAGCTATGACCATAATGTAAACATGGTGAAATTTTTCCATCCCAACCCACAAATAGGCAGTTATCACTTACAATGGGGCATGTACGTTGTGCCTTTAATTCAAAGTTCACCTTAAATAATCTTACTGGATACTCAAGAACAAGCTTACTAACTATATCGATATATTTCATTATCTCCTTTCTGCATTGGTCATTCATGAAGCAAGCGTATTCTTCCATCTCTTTATTTATGGGAATAATGTTTGATAGACGAATGTAAACTGCTTTAACATTAGTAGCTAGTGTTATAATTTTAGGTAATTGAGTATAGTTAAGTGTAGTTGTTGTAAACTCTAGTCCTAGGAGTATCACCTTATCTTGCCTCTTTTGAGCCTTATATAGCTCTTGTAATCCTCTTAATACTTTTGAGGCTGTGCCTGGATAGCGAAGCTTACCATAAATGCTTTCGTCTACTGCGTCAATACTAACAACTACTTCATCAACACCTATCTTAACTATGTCTTCAGCGAAAGTCTCCAAAAGCGTGCCATTAGTATTTAATACTATATTGAATCCTGCATTTTTAGCCATTGATAAGTATTCGAGTACTTTTGGGTGGGTTAAAGGTTCACCCCAACCTGTAAATATTATCCTTTTTACTCCTGAATGCTTAAGCTCACTTAATACTCTACTAAATACCTTCTCGGACATGACCCCAAATGTTTCATTGCATGCTCTCCTAAAACAGTAAATACAATTAAGATTACATTCCATAGTCAATTCTACTATGGCTTTCCTTGGATAGCTTAGAATAGGGCTTAATTGAACTATCCAGTCACCTATTGGAAGGTAATCTGTGATCTGCCCCAATGTTAAAATGCACCCTTACTGAGAATATAGGTTTACACTAATATTAGATTAACTGGTAATCATGAATGTTGAATCCCAGCTTGCAACTATGAATTCGGAGAACCTAAGTAGGGCAGATTCCCTCGCCTCATTATGGTCGTGGAAAACGCTTATTTTACACTGGGCATAAAAATATAATGTATGGTGACTTCTCATGGTCCTGGGAGGTTATACTGGTAAAATACTTAGAGTCAACCTTTATGAAGAGAAGGTGTATGTTGAAGCATTACCTGACGAAGTTTTAAAGAAGTGGATTGGTGGCAGAGGCTTAGGAGTATATCTTCTACTAAAGGAGATTAATCCTAAAGTTAACCCACTTAGCCCAGAAAACAAAATTATACTATTAACAGGACCTGTTACTGGTACAGGTTATCCAATGAGTGGTAGATGGTGTTCTGTCACTAAGAGCCCATTAACTAATACCGTACATGACTCCCATAGCGGTGGTAAGTGGGGTCCAGAATTAAAGTTTGCAGGATTTGATGCAATAATAGTTGAGGGTGTAGCTGAGAAACCCGTATGGCTATGGGTACACGATGGTAAAGCTGAATTGAGATGTGCAAGTCACTTATGGGGTAAGGATGTTCATTCAACAACAGATATGATAATTGATGAGTTAAAGGCTGAGATAGGGGATGACGCTAAGAATGTTAAAGTAGCATGTATTGGGCCTGCAGGTGAGAATCTAGTTAGATTTGCTGCAATAATGAATGATAAGAATAGAGCTGCAGGTAGAGGTGGTCACGGAGCAGTACTTGGATCTAAGAAGTTAAAGGCTATTGCGGTACGTGGGACGATCAAGCCAAAGCCAGCAGATGAGGGTGCCTTTAGAGAGGCGGTAATGAAGGCTATGGATAAGATTAAGAAGAGCCCCGTAACTAGCCAAGCGCTACCAGCTTATGGTACTGCAGTACTAGTGAACATAATTAATAAGCATGGTATATTCCCAACAAGAAACTTCCAGACAGGAGTATTTCCAGGAGCTGAGAAGATTAGTGGAGAGAGAATGGCAGAGACAATACTAATTAAGGAGAAGGTTAAGGAGGAGGCATGCTGGGGTTGTCCAGTAGCATGTGCAAGATACACTAAGGTAACAACACCACCATGGACTGGTGAGGGAGGTGGACCAGAATACGAAACAATATGGGCTTTTGGCTCACAGTGTGGAGTGGACAACCTTGAGGCTATCGCTAAGGCAAACTTCCTATGTAATGAGCTTGGACTAGACACGATAAGCATGGGTCACGCTATAGGAACATTCTTGGAGCTTGTTGAGAAGGGTAAGATACCAAAAGGGGTCCTACGTGGTCTAAGAGCTGAATGGGGTTCACTAGAGGCAATAGTAGAGTTAACATGGAGAACAGCATATAGATCCGGTATTGGCAACGACTTAGCTGAAGGCGCTAAGAAGCTAGCAGAGAAGTATGGTGCACCAGAATTAGCAATGGTAGTTAGAGGGCAAGAGCTACCAGCATATGATCCAAGAGGAGTACAAGGACATGGTCTAGGATATGCAACAAGCAATAGAGGAGGCTGTCACTTAAGAGCATACTTAATTGCTCCTGAGGTTCTAGGAGTACCACAACTAGTGGATAGATTCAGTACTAAGGGCAAGCCCAAGCTACTAAAGGACTTCCAAGATCTCTTCGCAGTAGTAGACAGTATGGTGATATGCAAGTTCTCAACATTTGCTATAGCAGCAGAGGATATAGTAGAAGCACTAACAGCAGTTATGGGTGTAAAGTTCACAGTAGACGATGTTATGAAGATTGGAGAGAGAATATGGAATGCTGAGAGAGCATTCAACGTGCTATCCTTTGGTGATGGCAGAGCATATGATACACTACCAAAGAGGCTATTAGAAGAGCCAATGCCTGAAGGACCAGCAAAAGGCTATGTTGTAAAGCTAGGTGAAATGCTAGACGAGTACTATAGTGTACGTGGATGGAAGGATGGTAGGCCAACAAGAGCTAAACTAGAGGAACTAGGATTAAAGTGGGTAGCAGACCGCTTAGAAGAAGAAGGATTATTACCAGAGTAAAATAATTTATCAATTTTTTAACATAACCTTAAATATTTTTCTTCAAAACAAAACCTAATGGTAGACCGAAATTGAAGGTTAAAGTAGTATTATTCTCATTTCTTAGAGAAAAGTTAGGTTGGAAAGAGAAGATAGTCGAGGTAGAAGGGGAGAAGGCAACCCTAGAAGCCATATTAGATAAACTCCCGGATCTTAAAGAGGCAATATTGAGTAGTGATATTGATAGCTTTTTGATACTCGTTGATGGTGTTAATGTACGTTTACTTAAGCTTCTCAAGACAGAGGTGAAAGATGGAACAGAAATAGCCATATTTCCCCCAGGTGGTGGTGGTTAGGTGTTACACGAAACCACATATAAGAAGCTTATAGAACAGGCAGTCAATGTACTTAAGAACTCCTATGCACCGTACTCTAAAATTCATGTAGCTGCTGCATTGGAAACCGAGAATGGAAACATATATTTAGGAGTAAATGTTGAGAACGCTTCATATGGTTTAACTGTTTGTGCTGAGAGATCAGCAGTATTTAACGCTGTAACGCATGGTGAAAGAAAGTTCAAAAGAATAGCTATAGTAACTGATATGGAAGAGCCTATACCACCATGTGGTGCATGTTGTCAAGTTTTAGCGGAGTTTAATCCTGACATCGAAGTAATAATGTATAGTGTTAAATCTAAGAAGGCTGTGATAACAAAACTATCAGCTATATTTACTAAGCCTTTTAGACTTAAAGAAGAATGATAGATTATAATTCCAATATTACTCTTCCTGTATCTTTTCTTAACTTGTATCCTGGAGTCCTGTTTATTACCTCGCGTAACCACTCAGATTTAAGTATGTTAATGAATCCTCTTACACATGTCTTATCTAAAGCTTCCTTACGTATGATGAAGTCGTACTCTTCACTTCTTAATGGTATAAAGTCTAAATCATAGAGTTCAGCTACTACTCTTAATCCTATGCCTACATCTGCCTTACCAAATTTAATTGCAGCAGCTACGGCAGAGTGAGTTTTAGCCTCAACCCAATACCCATTAATCTTCTTAACAATCTCTTTAATGCTTATTTGTCTCTTCTTGGCTATATCGGCTATTAGGAGGTCGACTAATACTCGAGTTCCTGAACCTTTATTCCTATTGATAAACTTAACATTTTTATCGATTATATCTTCAAAGGTCTTTATGTTTAATGGGTTGCCTTTAGCGATAAGAATTCCTTGCTCTCTATAGTACCCTCTAACAACTATAACATTGGATAGTCTGTACCTCTTGATATATGGTATATTGTATTCTCCTGTTTCCTCGTCTAAAAGGTGTACTCCAGTAATATCCGCTTCACCATTACGTATGGCTATTAATCCTCCTGTTGACCCAACATTTAGTATTCTAACATTGTATCTTTCCCTAAGTTTCTCCAGAATTCTCTCAACGATAAAGCAATGGCTACCTATAAAATCTAATTCAGCACCTATAACACTACTTGTGTATAAATGAACTGTTACCTTACTATTTTCCTCAAGGTAGAGTTTGTCCTCAGGTATAACTATATAACCATCACTCCTTAGCAGTCTTCCTATACTTCCACTAGTAACACCAACAGGATAGGCTATCCACTTACCTCCTCTACTCAGTAATGATACAGGTATAAGCGTTCTCCGACCTTTAGCTCCAAACACTCTTGATGTTAAATATGCATCGATAGAAGGTTTCTCTTCAACTTTTAACCCAGCTATAGATCTGATTACGGGTTTAACCACTAGGTTATAGCTTGTAAGACATGAAACGGGGTATCCTGGAAGGCCAAAAACGAGTTTACCGTTTATAATAGCTATTATTGTAGGTTTACCTGGTTTAATGTTTAATCCATGAACTATAACGCCAGGTTCTCCTAGCTCATCTAAAACTCTATACATTAGGTCCCCTAATCCGGCTGAGGTACTGCCACTAGTTAATATTACATCGTAATCTGTTAGTGCTCTTTGTAAAGCCTCCTTGATCTCCCTGTAATCATCCGGTTTTATGCCTAGTATTTCTGGTTCTCCGCCATCCTCAAGTACAGATGCGTATAGGGTATAGCTATTTACGTCATATATTTTCCCGTAAGTTAGAGGCTTACCTGGTTTAACTAGCTCATTACCTGTTGAGATTATTGCTACTTTAGGCTTCCTATAGACTTTTACCTTTCTAAGGCCTAGAGCTGCTAAGGCACCTATGACTTGTGGTGTTATCAGTGTACCCTTATATACTACTACCTCGCCTTTCATAACATCTGAGGCTGTGAAAAATATATTCTCGCCAGGAACAGCGGATCTGAATATTTCAACGTAATCTCCTATACGCTTAGTATATTCTACCATTATTACTGCGTTTGCTCCTTGAGGTATTGGTGCCCCAGTAGCAACCTCAACACACTCACCAGGACCTATACTGATAATCTTTGATGATCCCGCCTCAATGTAGCCTTTTACTTTGAGCCTTACAGGTTTATCCTCTCTCGCTCCTATAACATCTATACTTCTAACAGCATACCCGTCAACCGTGGATACATCGAACGGTGGAATATCTATAGGGGCTTGTATATCTTCTGCTATAACTCTTCCATACGATTTCTCTAAAGGTACTTCTACTACACCAAGTGGTTTAAGCTCAATATGTGCTTTCAATAATTCTAGTGCCTCTTCAGGTGTAACTAATCTATGGAATATTATTCTATCTTTAACCATAAGATCCCCCATCACTATTTCTGATCTTTAACCAGTATATGTGACAGTAATTCAACTTCCACCAGATCTCCTTCATCAAATCCTTCAAGCTCTTCAGGAACCACGAGTAAACCATTACCCTTAATTAATGTTGAAAGAATGCCTGAACCAGTTAACATTAACGGTTCAACTTCTATTTCGCCATCTCTTTCATATACTTTAACTCTAACGTACCCTCTAACACCAGGTTCCACATATACTCTTCTCGTAAGTCTGCCTTTAACTCTGGGTTTAGGTTGAGGTCTAGTACCGTAGATATGGTAGATTATTCTATCGAATAAGGCTATAAGCCCTGTTAATGCAGCTACTGGATATCCAGATAACATTAATATTAATTTTCCATTCTTAACTGCTAAACCCGTAGGTTTACCTGGTTTTATTGCTAAACCATGAACTATTACATCAGGGTTAAGGGATTTAACTGCTCTTATAGTATAATCTCTTAGACCAACACTTGTACCCCCTGTAGTAATAACCATATCAGCTTGTTTTAGAGCATCAATAACATTCTTTTTAATTAACTCAAGATCGTCTGGTAGTACCTTAATACATGTTACTTTAACACCTTTTTCTTGAAGGAATGATGCAACCATGTAAGTTGTCGATGACACTATTTTGCCGGGTTGTAATTTCTCGCCTAAAGGTATTAGCTCGTCACCTATACCAAGAACTACTGCCCTGATCTCTCTAAATACTCTAATGGTATGTATGTTTGCTGTTGCAAGTAAGCCTACATGCCATGGCCTTATTTTTTCTCCTTGTCTAACAATTACATCGCCCTTGCGTAAATCTTCTCCCTTAAGTGAAACATTGGCTAACGGTGGGACTTGAGTGTGTATTTCTACTTTGTCAGCAGTCGCTTTCTTTACGTATTCAGCCATTATTACTGCGTTTGCTCCTTGAGGTATTGGTGCCCCAGTAGCAACCTCAACACACTCACCAGGGCTAATCGAGTACTTGTCTGGTGTATCACTTACACCCAAAAAGCCTTTAACCATTAATATTACAGGGTTTGAGGGCGATGCTCCATAAGTATCTTCAGCTCTTACAGCAAATCCGTCAACAGCACTACGATTGTAAGGAGGAAAGTCTAGAGGTGAGATTACAGTCTCTGCTGAAATCTTACCTACAGCTTCTACAATATTACAATTTATACAGTCTGGTTTAATGTTTAATTTAGGTAAAATTACTGATAAAGCTTTATCTACGGGTGTTAACTTCTCTATGAAGCTGTATTCACTCAAAAACGTCTCACCTAATTTGTCCTCATTATTGTCTTTTAGGTTTTACTATCTCTGTGTGATTATTATTGTTTAAGCTTATTTTTATATCGGAGTCCTCATTAGTGGAAGACAGTTACATGTAGACAGGAATAACCGGCTTTCTATGGTCAATATTAGAATTCTATAATATAGAGTTTTGTACAAATATTAATGGGTTAGATGGGCAAAATCCTTATAGATATTGAAAGAGTAAAAAGGGTTTTTATGGTCTGTGTTAGAGGGTATAGTTGGGAAGTACCTGAAACATAGTGGTAGAGGCACAACCCATCCTACTGAAACCTACAATGAAAGGTCTTGATGTAATAGAAGATTCAATAATAGCAGGGAGAGTTAGCGTAGTATAGTAGAATTTCTAAGACCATGGTGGCGATTACTTCAAGCATTCACTTCGAGACAGGTTTAAAAATAAGTGTAGAGAGTGTTTTCTCACTTGCTTTTTATTTTCTGTAGTTAGATAGGGCATTATAAGGCTTCAAGTACCTTTTCTAGGAATTCTCTTTCTGGCATTGCTCCTTCAAATGATACTTTATCGTTAATTACTATTTTTGGTACAGCTCGAACACTATACTTTTCTGCTAATTCAGGAAATTCCATTGCTTCAATAACGTCTGCTACGATGTTCTTGTTTACTATGGCAAACATGTGGGCAACTCTTGCAGCATAAGGGCAATATGGACATGTGGGTGTCATAAATACTTGAATATGTACTGGTTTGTCTATTTCTTTAAGTTTTTCAACTATGTCATCTGGTAGATCTGGTTTACCTCTAGATGCATGAAGTATATCCTCTATTAGTACACCAAATTCGTAGCCTACAGGAATACCAAAATATCTAATGTTGTATTTCTCTTTACCATGAACTACTATTGCTGGATATTTGTCAATATTAAATGCTTTTGCTTCATCAGATCCCTCATAATATTTCCTTACATTAATCTTATCGGATGTTTGTGAGACTATGCTTATTAATTCCTCGGTCTCCTTACAATAAGGGCATCTACTCTCTTTGGCTAAAAACAAGTTCAATGTTACTGGGCTTTCTAGTCGTTTAAAGATTTCACGAACCTGCTCTATCACTTCAGGGTCTATACGTAATGACATTCCATATTACACCTACTTACCCTTAAGTCTGAGGGAGTAAATTTAAATCTACTTGTTACATCCTAATGTTGATGCTAAAAATGGAAAGAGATTACACAGATTAATTTATTAAGTTACAACTGTCTTGAGGTAAAATAGTTATCTCAACAAGAGTTATTACAGTTTATAAACCCTCCTTATGCGAGAGACTGGTATGAGAAGCTGTAACATACTAGTTAGTGTACCTGATGAAGGAGTAGGTTTAGTCAGGGAAAGCATTAGGGAACTATATGACACTTATGATTACTTCTCATTTTTGAATATAAGAGTCTTAACAAGAAAGTGCAATAACTATGATGAATATTTTTACGCTGAGAACGAAACAGTATGGCTTAATGGGCATGAGGCCTTTAAAATTAACCTCTCCTCAATAACATTACAAGACATGAGGCTCTTGAAATCAGTATTGGATGCAGAATTACACAAGGCATTTCTATATTTCACTAACAAGGCATTAAAGACTTTAAGATGGAAAGCTGGTGAAATAGTTTCAAAGAATCTAAGTGACGTGGTTAAAGTCGACACATATGTTAAACTTGTTGATACTGTTGAAAACTGTTTGATCACCCTCTTTAATCCTAAACTTTCACAGTTATTCATAGATCTATATCTAGATATAGAATTATACGAAGACCAGAGGGATTTCATATTATCACAGGTAATGACTGCACCAGTTTACTCTATAGGAAAAATAGTACCACACGAAACACCTGATGAAATAGAATCCTTAACGATACTTCTTACCACGTATGCTAACGATTTATTAGAGAAGCCATATAAGGAAACAGGTGTAAACATTGCACGAGAGTTACATTCGGTTTCAGAAATACTCGTAAATGCCTATATGTAGTTGAATAGCTTAAAACTATGAGGTTAATTATCATATCATTCTTAGCAGTATAGTCTAATGTGCTGTAGTGTTTATTAAGGTATTTTAATCTTTAACTACAATATACAGTGTTAGAGAGGATACTGTAAAGTAAAGGTAGCCATAGAGGTGTTATTGTGGCATCCAATGCAAATAGTGGAGGCGTAGTTGGTAACAGTAGTGGTGTTGCCCGTAGAGTACCCTTACCTGTTAAGGTGCTAGGAACAAATGTTATTATTCGAGACTTTTACTCTGTGAATCCTCCTTACGCTCACGTCGCAATCTATGTTGACCCAGAGGGTATAGTAAGATACCATGTTATCGAGCCTCCCCTTACAGGTAGAGAAGTTCGAGTAATAGATGAGATTAAGGAGATTATACTTGACGAGGCACGTTTAGAACCTTCACTACTTAGATCATATGATAGAGCTAGAGCTGCTCTAGAGGCTGAGGTAGATCGTGTTATAAGAACTTATGGAATAAGGGTGCCACGTAGGACGATTAGTAAAATAAAATATTATATTGTAAGAGACTTCATAGGCTATGGACCTTTAGACCCAATATACAGAGACCCATATGTTGAAGACATAACATGTATTCCGCGATTTGAGTATGTCTTAGTATTCATAAACGGTAAACCCATATTTGGTACTGCCGAAGAGGTATTCAATACCATAATGAAATTCTCTAGATGCATAGAAGAAGAGTATGGCATAGTGAAAGCTTATCCACAAGTACATGCAGAAGCGCTAGCCCTAGATTTAGCTAAAGGTAAAATAGTTAAAAGTAGAATAATTTTTGCAGCAAAGAGGCCCGCCTATGAGGGAAGAATCTTAGTCATAAAACTTGAGGGTAATAGAGTATTCTATGTAACACCCTACCATCCAGTGTTTATTATTGACCAAGAAGGCTTGAAACTAAAAAGAGCTAAAGATGTCAAGAAAGGGGACTTTGTAATAGTTGCAAGAAAGCTTGATATACCCTACAGAGACGAGAATAAACCAAAACAATCTAATATAAATTTAATTGAGTTATTTGCAGGAACACGTTATGAAAGCAAAATTAAAGTATATAGCAAGCATATACCTAGATTATTACAATTTAATGAAATCAAAAAGCTCAACATAAAATTAAAGAGATGGGATCTCGCTAACTGGAGAAGACAAAAGAGTATGCCATTAAAAGTATATTTAAGACTAAGAGAGTTAAATCCGATAGCAAGAAACATTGAAAGGGATCTATATTTAACTGCTGGACGTGGATCAAGGTATAAAGTTCCAGCAATAATTGAATTAACGAAGGAACTAGGGAGAATTATAGGCTATTATCTCTCTGAGGGTTACATGTCCAATAATGCCCCAGGAATATTCATCGCGTTTGGTAAACATGAGAAAGAATTAATTGATGATTGCAAAAAAGCTCTTGAGAAGGCTTTCCATATCCCTGCAAAGGTGAATGAGAAGGAAACGGCCACCGTTGTTAGCATTAATAGTAGAATTATAGAATGGTTATTTAAAGATGTATGGAAAGTGGGAAGAAATTCGTATGAAAAAACCATACCTAACTTCGTATTTAAAGCTCCTAAGTGGCTCATTAGAGAGGTAATTAAGGGCCTCTTTGCGGGCGACGGGTATTACAACAAATATAAGGATGTCTACTCTCTCGTAACTGTGTCTCCACATTTAGCCTATGGCCTAATATACTTATTATTGAGGCTGGGTATTCCTTTTACAGCGTATACTTATACTAGGAAGGATAAACTAGGACACATCGAAATCTATGTTAGAGGAGAATACTTTAGAAGCGTGATAATTGAGGGTAAGGATCCTGAGAAATTATTATCAAAAACTCTAGTCGTTACAAACAGAATTCCAAGCTTTGCTATTAATGTGAAAGAAGCGTATAAAGTAAACACTACTAGCCTTAGGAAACATATATTACAGACCGTGAAGAATGGTAGAAGGTTAACTTATAAAACAGTAATTAAAGCAGTGGAGATGGACAGTAATATATTAAATGAGAAGCTTGGACATTTTATTCTCTCAAGTGATGTTGCAATACTAAGAGTCTCAGAAATTAAGGAAATAGCTTACACTGGTTACGTTTATGATTTTAAGGTTAAAGAGCACCACAACTTCGTTCATGGTATGGGTATTATAACACATAACTGTGATGGTTATGGGCTGCCCATATACGTTTATCACCGTGATTACGAGTGGATGCCAACAAATGTTGTTTTCCCCACACCTGATGTTCTTGACCGTTTTATCCGTAGACTCGCTTATAGAGCTGGTCAGAGCATAACATTTGCTAGACCTATTGTTGAAGGTCCTCTACCTCCTGAAGGATTCCGTGTACACTTAACCCTTGGTGAAGTTTCACGTAGAGGTAGCACTTTCACCATAAGAAAATATAGCGTTGAACCATTCACCATAGTAGACCTATTGAGATTTAACACACTATCACCAACAATAGCGGCTTATTATTGGCTCCTAGTAGACAATATACAAAGTATGATGATAGCCGGACCCATGGCCTCAGGTAAGTCCGTATGTGGGGACGAATATACATTAGCCATAGTCGATGGCATCCCCAAAGTCCTAACATTCAATGAGTTATGGAATATACTTGCACATAAGACTATGAAAGTTAGAGAATATGATGTAGTAGATGTAAATAATATTTCCACTCTTTCACTTAACATTATAAACTATAAGCTAGATAGTACATCTATTGGAGCATTCATTAGACATAAGGCTCCCGACAAACTATACCTAGTGAAGACTAGGCTTGGTAGGCAAGTTAAAGTCACAGGAGATCACTCGTTATTAGTCTTAGATGGAACAACAGGTGCTATCACAGTTAAAACGCCTAGAGAAATAAGAGTAGGCGTAGATTACTTAATATTAATCGGCAAAATAAAAGTACCTGAAAGAGATATAACCCTCCAAGAGATAATTAGGGAACTCATTAGAAGTGATATTGGAGACAACATATACGTCGCCTTAGTAGGTGACGTGAAACAATTATTAGATAAGTTTGTAAGCGAGTATGGATCCCAAGGTACACGAAAACTATTAAATGTAAGGATAAGTAGCAAAACTAAGGCTATAAGGCTCAAGACGTTATATAAGTTAATTGAATTGACTAGAATTAAACCTAGAAAAATACTAGTACGGAGTAAGACCAAGAGTTCTCCAATCTATGATTTAGAGAAGCTAGTAAAGGATCCAGACTTTGCTAGGTTAATAGGGTATTATATTGCTGAAGGATACTTTGATGGACACAGTATTAAAATTGCCTCAAGCGATCAGAGAATACTAGATGACATCATTAAGATATGTGAAAAACTCAACATACCATATAACGTTGTTAAATCAGAGAATAAGGTTCCAGTAGTGAATATACAATCTGTTGTCAAATGGGTTATAGTAGGTCTAGATGTTGGAAGAGTAGCCAAGGAGAAGGCTTTACCCTCAATATTCTTTGTGATGCCAAAGGAATGGAAGGCTAATTTACTTAAGGGATACTTTAGCGGTGACGGCACTGTAGATAGTAAGGGCTCTATAGAAATATCTACGATTAGTAGGAAATTAGCCCATCAGCTGATTTATGCATTGGCGGTCTTTGGTATTCATCCATGGATTTCAGTAAAGGAAGACAGGTATTATAGATTAGGATTCTCACTACATTACGCAAGGATATTTGTTAAGGAGATAGGTTTTGTACAAGAGGAGAAGAATGAGAAAATAGTGCAGTTATTACATGAAAAGTATGATAGAGCAGAGCATGATGTTATACCAAATATTCTCCTTAAGAAACATTATAGGCTCATCAATAAATTGAAGAAGAAATGTAATGAAATGAATATTAAGACCTTCCTCCCATTGGAAATGTACAGTGGGCTATCTAGAAATAGGCTGATCGTAAAGGATGTTTTAAGCTTATGTGATGGTGGAAAAATAGAATTTAAAGAACTATGGAAACTTGTTGAATCTGATGTGATATTCTCTAAAGTTATAAGTGTTGAGGAGGTAGTTAACGATAAAAACAGATATGTTTATGACTTTGAAATACCATTATACCAAAACTTCATTGCTGGTGGAGGAATAATAGTACATAACACCACTCTTCTAAACGCTATCGCTATGCTTATCCGACCCGAAGCTAAGATCGTTACTATCGAGGATACACCTGAGATAAGGTTACCTCATGAAAACTGGGTTCCCCTAATAACAAGGCCAAGCTTTGAACCCGGGGTCCAAGATGTAACACTCTTCGACTTACTCAAGAGTGCATTACGTCAGAGACCAGAGTTCATTATTGTTGGTGAGATTAGAGGTGAAGAAGCCTATACCTTCTTCCAAGCACTAGCAGTAGGGCACGGCGGATTATGTCTACCAGCGTATGAGAAGTTACCAGCTATAGTTGATGGAAGAGTAGGTCTTTATAGAATTGGTGATATCGTTGATGGGCTTATTGAGGGCCACTTTAAGAGTGTAAAGGTGCTAACATATGATGTTAAAAACGGAAAAACAGTATGGACTCCCATAACTAAGTTCATTAAAATGAGAGAGAGTAACAAATTTGTTAAGCTCAAGATTGAGGGTGGTATAGAAGCGATATTTCATGAGAAACACCCAGTTATTGTAGCCACTGGTACGGGGTTTGTAAGGAAATTCGCCAAAGATGTTGATGTAGGCGATTACATACCGATACTAGAGGAGATACCCATACCTGAAGAGGAAAACGAGTTAGACTTAATAGATTACTTTGCCAACAGCGAATTCAAAGACAAAATATACGTAATTGGTGCTGAGGATCTAGTAAAGAAAGTGCCTTCAAGGAGAATATATAGTGTACTCAAAATACCCAAATGGAAACTTTATGAATATCGTCATGGTAAAGCTATACCACTCAAATACTACCTAGAAATAGAGAAGTTATATAGTGAAGATACTAAACCTGTAAGAAGAAAACTGTACTTAAAGTATGGCGGTAAGGCAAGGCGAAAAATACCAGCAGTACTTGAGTTATCAAGGGAACTAGGGTACTTAGTAGGCTTATACCTAGCCGATGGCAGTATAAACTATGATGATAAAGATAAACTCCCAAGAAGAGTAACCTTCTACGTTGATGAGAAACTCCATAGTAAAGTGATCAGTGCACTCAACAGCATAGGTATTGATAGAGAATCAATAAGAGTAAGACGCTACCAGAAGACTACTATACCCTATGTAGTCGTGGATAACAAGTTATTCGCTATACTCTTATACAAATTGCTAGAGGGCAAAGTTAAAGATCATGAGAGAGTAGTACCGTTAAACATAGCCCTAAAGGCGCCTAAAGCATTTAGAGAGGGAATAATAGAAGGATACTGGGATGGTGATGGAAGTATTGTACATAGAGGTAAAAACGCTTGTAACATCATGGCCGAAACAGTTAATAGAGAACTAGCTGAAAGTATAGCCTTATTAGCTAAAACTCTCGGTATACACATATCAATATATGAAACCGATAATACTAGAGGCATGTTTAAAGGTAAACCAATAATATATGTGCTGAAAGTTCTAAGTGGTAATTCGACAAGAAGAATGCTTAACTTCATTGATCCACCATTCACTATAACTGTTACCAAAAGTAAAATAGAAAAAAAGAAAGCTCTAAAGAAAACGCCTAACATATTATATGGTAAAGTAATATCTAAAGAGGAATTTACTGATAATGTAGATATTTATGACTTTGAAGTCTCACCTTATGGAAACTTCGCTATCACCAGCAGATGTATTATAACCAGTAACTGTACAATTCACGGTGAGACTGTTGAAGCTGTCATCTCCAGGCTTGAGAGTAAGCCTATGAATATACCTAGAGTTCTCATACCACTAATGAAGGTTATTACCTTAACTGGTAGAGTTAAGGGCCCAACAGGTATCGTTAGGAGAGTTATTAGAGTCACTGAGATCGTCGGCATCGACCCTAGGACAAACGAGATACTACTAAACGATGTCTTCCGATGGGATCCCACTAAGGACTCATGGACGTATAGTGGTAGAAGTTACCTAGTTGAAACAATATCTGAGAACAGAAATATCCC
>Ga0180302_10000113_pt1 | contig 31538 bp, 31 predicted proteins | sample GuaBasSediGuay17_FD_121794 | JGI IMG/M metagenome (GOLD analysis project Ga0180302, IMG submission 121794) | Subseafloor sediment microbial communities from Guaymas Basin, Gulf of California, Mexico - Guay17, Core 4571-4, 12-15 cm | ecosystem: Environmental > Aquatic > Marine > Hydrothermal... | reverse complement strand
TACTTTATGTTGTGAAGTCTCCTTAGGTCTTCTTCGAAGGGTTTCAGCTCGCTCGGTATCTCGATGCTGATCTCGGCGCTCAGGGGCAGGTTTGAGTCCTTCTTGATCTTCCATACTCTGCTGTTGAACTCCATGAGCTTCTTACCCAGCTCCTTGTACTCGGTGTCCCATCTTGGCTCCGGCTCTGGCATCGTCTCTCGATGGACTGAACCTCCGTAGAGCTGCCTCCAGAGGTAATCGGTGATGTGCGGGGTTATCGGAGCGAGCCACCTAAGCACAGCTCTAAGCACGGTGTGGAGGGTCCACCTGGCGGCCAAGACGTCTTCCTCAGGTATTCCCTCGTCGCCGTAAGCCGTCGCCTTCACCAGCTCGATGTAGTGCGGGGCGAACACCTGCCAGACGAACGTCCTGGCCGAGTTGGCCGGGTCGAAGAAGTCGAAGTTCTCGTACCCCTTGAGGGCCCTCCTCAGGTAGTCGTTCATCTCACCCAGGATCCACAGGTCTGTTGGCTTCAGCTTGGGCTCCTCCTCTGGCATCGGGAAGGCTGAGATGAACCTGGCGACGTTCCACAGCTTCTGGAGGAACTTGAAGGACCCGGCGATCTTAGCCTCAGAGATCCTGAAGTCTGACCCGTGATGGGCCTCTGCAGCACCAAAGAACCGCACTGCGTCGGCGCCGTACTTCTCGAACATTGGCCACGGGTAGATTATGTTACCGAGGGACTTGTGCATGGCCCTGCCCTGAGCGTCAAGCCCCATGCCCCCAATCCAGACGTGCTTGAACGCGTGCCTTCCTGTGACTAGGTAGACCCGGAGGAGCGTGTAGAAGAGCCAAGTCCTGACTATGTCCTTCCCCTGGGGCCTGAGGTCGGATGGGCCGCCCAGCTTCTTGAAGAGCTCCTCATTCCATCCGTATCCGTTGTACACCAGCGGCGAGATCCCGGAGTCCATCCAAGTGTCGAACACTCTGTCCTCACCCACGAACCCCTCTGAGGAGCCGCAGTGAGGGCACTTGTCGAAGGGTGGATCTTCCTTCCAGGGTCTGTAGTACCGCCCAGGCGGAGGGACTACGGGCTTTCCGCAAGACTTGCAGTACCAGATCGGTATCTCGGTCGCGTAGTACCTCCTCCTCGACACTGGCCAGTCAGAGTCGACGGCTGAGATCCAGTCTAGTAGGTACTGTATCGACCAGTCTGGGTAGAACCTCATCTCTTCGAGGGCGGCCCTCCTGAGTTCGTCTAGGAAATCGACCTGCTTCAGGTAGTACTCCTTCATCGGGACTATCTCTATGGGAGTCTTGCACCTCCAACAGACCGGGGTCCTGTGCTTTATCTCCTCGATCTTCTCAACGAGCCCAGCTGCCTTCAGATCCTCTACTATTGCCTCTCTCGCCTCCTTAATGGTCATACCAGCGTACTTACCGGCTCTCTCGTTCAGACACCCATTCTCGTCAACGATTATGGTGGGCTCTAGGTCCAGCTCCCTGAACAGCTGAACGTCTACCTTGTCTCCGTACGAGCACACCATCACGAGCCCCGTCCCAAACTCGGGGTCGACAACCGGGTGCTCGAGCACAGGGACCTTCCGGCCGAGAGGCGTAATGAGCGTCTTTCCCTGCAGCCACTTGTACCTCTCGTCGTGAGGGTTGTAGATGACGGCCGCGCAGGCTGGCAGCAGCTCCGGCCTGGTCGTGGCCACTGTGACCGTCTCCCCGTCCTCAGTCTTGAACTTCAGGTACACCAGCTTGGCGTCAAGTTCCTTATACTCGATCTCCGCATCTGCGAGCGTAGTCGCGCACCTCGGACAATAGTTGTTTGGCCTGTAATCCTCGTAGATGTAGCCCTTGTTCCAAGCGTCTATGAATGTGGCCTGAGTGACGGCTCGCCACACGTCGCTGTCAGTCCGGAGGATGTTCTCGAAGTCTGCGCTTATTCCCAATCTCTTTCCTATCCTGACTATGTCCATCTCACTCTCATCGAGGAACTGGGAGCAGAGCTTGAGGAACTCCTCTCGGGGGTACTGACGCATGTGAATGCCGTACTTCTTCTCAGTCTCCACCTCCACTGGAAGCCCGTTCCTGTCAATACCCCAAGGGAAGTAGACCTCATAACCCCGCATCCTCATGGAGCGGGCTATCATGTCGATCTGCGCGTAGTGGATGGCCGCCGCGATGTGCCACTTCCCACTCGCGTAGGGTGGAGGAGTGTCTATGGAGAACTTAGGCTTTGGAGAGTCTGGATCGAATGTGTACAGACGCTCCTTCTCCCATATCGCCTGAATCTCGAGCTCCATCTCTGGAGTCCATCTCTTCTGTTCGATCTTCGGGGCGAACTTTGCCATGCGACCACCTCATGGCCTACAGGTAAGCCATGAATTCACGGTAGAGTTCAGCATGGAATCTCATTAAAAAAGACCGAAGCCTCTCAATCGCATCCTCACGTGAAGGCGCCGCCTCTGCCCCAAAAGCCTCGTAGATGAAGCTTGCCACGCTAGATGCAAACAACGCCGACCACACGGGCTCATTCGTTCGCAGGTACTCAGTCACGAACGCTGCCGCCGAGACGTCTCCGGCGCCCCCCGGATCGACCATCCTCTTGGGGGGGACCACTGGAATCTCAACAACCCTCCCGTCGTAGGCTAACAGCGCAGATTTTGCACCCCCCTCTCCCGTCATGAAAGCTATCTCAGCGCCCGAGTTCAAGAGGTTCAGCAACTTCGAGCGATCGTCGCGGCCTCTGGCTAGGTAAGGTAGTTCGGGTTTGCTGGTCACTATTATGTCGGCGAGCCCTCTTAGCTTCTTCACGGCATCCCACCTCGAGAACCTTATCCAACCCCCTCTGATCCTCTTCCTGATGTATCCTTGGGGGTCTACCGCAAGGAGGCGGCACCTTCTCCTGAGTTCTTGAAGCGTCTCATCGGGTATCTCGTTGTAGATAGGCGAGGCCAGCGCCGCTTGACAGTCTATGTTGAGCGACCTCACATCGTCCGGAGAGATGGGTTCTCCTACCCTCCTGAGCCTTAGTGTCCGATCTTCTCCCCTGTAGAAGAGTTCATAAGAGGCCGTAGACCCGCCCACGACAAGACCGTCGAGCACGACGCCAGCTCGCAATAGGGGGGCCAGGTCTCTACTCGGAACTATGTCGGCTCCAGCTTTCGCGAGAACGGCGGATTTGACTCCAAGCCTTGCGGCCGCCAGAGAGGCATAAAACGAAGATCCGGCCACTCGCCTGGCGAAGCCGCCAGCTGAGTGTATTAGGTCGATTGAGATGTTGCCGACAGCCAGGAATGCCGCTTCCATGATTCTAGGTAGTTCAGTTAGAACATCCAACCTATAAGAGCGTCGCCTCAATCTCAGTCTGCTGCCAACACCTTAGAAATCAGGTGAGCTACTCGGAGGGGTTCTGGGTACTTTGACTCAATTTGCCAACGGGTCAGAACCTTAACGGAATCTTGTCGGGATATACCTGACCTCGCGTAGACTATTGACCCAGGCTCAGTGTTCAGCGGTTCGTAGGGTGGGTTCCGCTCAAGGACGGCCAGATTACGCTCTAGCCCGTGGGATAACAGGGCCTTCCTAACCTCTGGCCAGCTGGGCATCCTGTCGAGTATCGCGATCACAGGAACTCCGGTCTCTGAGCAGATCCTGTTGAGGTCTAAGGGGTTGAACCCAGCCACCACAGTCCCGTGGGTAAATATCACTCGCGCCTGAGATCCAAGCCTATCATGGAGTCTCAACACGGCGTCTGTTGCGTCAAGTCCGTCTATTTCGATGCGCTCAACCTCGACGCCCTCTAAAATAACCCCTCTCATGAGAACTCCGACTATCTTCGTGTGTGGCGACTTTCCCCGCTCGAAGGGGGCGTCATCTATGCCTAGGGCTCTGGCTCCAGCCTTCACAGTAGATTCAGTAGATGCGCCTTTATCTAAAGACTTGGGGAGACGGCAGCGATGGAGCCCTCACTGGGACCGATCGAGAGGAAGCTAGTGGAGGGGTCGAGAGAGCGAACTCTACTGGCCGTCTTGTTCGACCCATTTAACGTTCAGCCAGAGGAGGCAGGAAGGGCCGCGAGGGAGGCGGAAGAGTCCGGAGCCGACATTATACTCGTTGGAGGATCTGTGGGCGCTGGTCTGAGGCTGCATCAGGTAGTCAGAGTTCTGAAGGAATCGACGTCTCTGCCGGTGATACTATTCCCCGGCAACGTAGACGGCGTCAGTCCAGGAGCGGACGCGATGCTGTTCATGTCTCTCCTCAACTCCACGAGTCCCTACTGGATAATAGAGGCTCAAGCCCTGGCCGCGCCTATGATTAGAGCCCTCCAGATAGAGGCGATTCCTACGGCCTATCTCATAGTGGAGCCAGGAGGCTCCAGCGCAGCGGGGTGGGTTGGAAGAGCTAGGGAAATTCCCAGAAAGAAGCCCGAAATAGCAGTGGCCTACTCCATGGCGGCGAGGCTGCTGGGCATGCGGTGGGTCTACTTGGAAGCTGGCAGTGGGGCTGAGCTGCCTGTCCCCGTTGAGATGGTATCTGCGGTGAAGAGACAGACGGGTATGGGAGTGATTGTGGGCGGCGGAATAAGATCTCCTGAGCTAGCGAAGGAGAGGGCAGCGGCTGGAGCGGACATTATCGTTGTTGGAACATATTTGGAATCTGGAGACACTGCTCAGAGGGTTGCAGGACTGGCAGAGGCCGTGAAGGAGGGTTCTTGCCTCAGGAACCGTTTATAAATCGAAGGGGACTCCCCATCCCGGAGCCCCGTGGTGTAGCCAGGTCAAGCACGCCCGGCTTTGGACCGGGCGACCCCGGTTCGAATCCGGGCGGGGCTACCACCCTTTCTCCTTACTTTGCCTAGAGGTCTGCATAATCTCTTTGAGTGATTCACGTATCAGAGAATCACACCGTCTTTTTGACCTGCAAATACAATTTAGCAAGCATCGCTTTGATCAAAATCTCAATCCCGCCGCATCGCATCCAACGTTTCTAGGTCCTCTCACCAAGAGTTCTAATCTTTCTAACTCTAGCTGACGATTGCGGAAGTTGAAGTTCCTCGTGGACGCCATGCTCGGTCACATTGCTAGGTGGCTGAGGGTATTGGGAATCGACGCCATGGACTACCGTCAGTGCGGGCTTGACGATGAAGCGCTCCTTAAGTGTGCCAAGCGGTCTGGAAGGATAGTTCTCACTAGAGACTCAGATCTCTATGCCCGCGCAAGGAAGCTGGGAGTTCGCGCGATCCTCCTTTCAACCGACGACATCGTTGGCGCTCTGGCCGAGTTGTCTAAAGAGCTGGGGATCCCGCTCGAGATCGACCTCAGCAAGACGAGGTGCCCCATGTGCAACACACCACTCAAGAGGAAGCGTTCCAGCGAGGTGAGGGGCATACCAGATGGCGTCAAGAGGAGGTTTCAGTTCGTCTACGTGTGCGAAGGCTGCGGTAAGGTGTACTGGACTGGCTCTCACTACGATAGGATGAAAGAGACGCTGGAGCGAGTTCGCAAGAGAGCGCGCCAACTTTAATCGCGGGCAGGAGAAAAAGTGGTACTGGCCGATGATGATTGGTGACGGCCGGGATCCGTGACCTCACTGACCTGGCCTGAGGCCGCTACCGCTCTATCCACCAGACGGTTTGGTCTCCCTTATCCTCCAACCTGATCCCCAGCTCTGCCAGCCTGGACCTGATCTCGTCGCTCAGGTCCCACATCTTCTTCCTTCTTAGGGCAGCCCTCACGTCGACTAAGAGTTCTACTAGCCTGTTCAGATCTGCTGGCATGGCTTCCTCTGCTACAGAGAATCCGAGGAGCTGCAGGTAGTCCCTCAGCGTGACAGCAGCCTCTCCTGCCAAATTTGGAGATAGGGACTCCGAGGCTATTCTGGAGGCTATTGCGCTCACGTTGTCTATAGCAGACAGCGCCTTTGGAGTATCAAAATCATCACTCATTGCCTCATAGAACCTTTTCTTCGCGTCTTGGAGTTCTGCCCTCAGCTTCAAGTCCTCCTCTGACAACTCATGCGATGGGCCTGCTTCTCGCAGGTATGCCTCAGCGCGCAACAGGGCTGACCTCCAAGACTCAAACCGAGCCTTGGCTGACTTCAAGGCGTCTAGGCTGAACTCCAAGGGAGACCTGTAATGCGCCGACAGGAGGAAGGTTCTCACGGCGTTGGATCCAAACTCCTCGACGACGACCTTCACTTCGAAGTAGTTCCTCAGCGATTTGGCCATCTTCTCTCCGCCGACCGTTACCAGCCCCACGTGCATCCAATACCGTACGAACGGAGATATTCCGGTGTAGGCCTCCGTCTGGGCGATCTCGTTCTCGTGGTGAGGGAACACTAGGTCTTGGCCCCCGCCGTGGATATCTATCTGGGGGCCCAGCAGCTTGAGTATCATCACGCTGCACTCTATGTGCCAGCCAGGCCTTCCAGGCCCCCACGGGCTCGGCCAGCTTGGCTCTCCCGGCGCCGAAGCCTTCCACAGAGCGAAGTCCTCTGGCGACCTTTTCCCCTCGCCCGGCTCGACTCTGGCGCCGGCCACGAGCTCCTCGATCTTGATCTTGGAAAGCCTGCCATAGTCTGGAAAGCTGGAAACGTCAAAGTAGACGTCTCCGTTCTCGGCCGGATACGCGTGCCCTTTCTCAATCAGGCCCTCGATCACCCGAATCATGTCGTCGATGTAGTCGGTGGCCCTCGGGACTACGGTTGGCAGCATGACCCCGAGCGAGGCCATGGCCTCGAAGTACTCCCTCTCGTATCGATCTGCAATCTCTCTAAACGAGACACCCTCTTCCTTGGCCCTCCTGATGATCTTGTCCTCTATGTCAGTCACGTTAGTCACGAGGAAGACCCTGTACCCCAGCCTCTCGAGGTACCTCCTCACCACGTCAAAAAAGACAGCAGGTCTCGCGTGGCCCACATGAGCCACGTCGTACACAGTCGGGCCGCACACGTAGATCTTCACATTTGGTGGATCAATTGGGGAGAAATCCTCCTTCACCCCGCGGAGCGTGTCGCTGACCTTAAGGGTAGGTAGAGTCATCCTCACGGCTTGACGCTGGAGGGATTAAAACCTAATCAGGGGTCAGCCCAGCGGGGGCCGAATTGCACGAAGATAGACTGCATGCAGTCCTAGATAACGTGGCCGAGCCAGTTGAAGAGTTTGTAATGACGCTAGATGAGCTTAGAGAACTCGTTAAGAAGCCCAGACCGACCGCATACATTGGATACGAGCCGTCAGGTCCCATCCACATAGGAGTCCTCTTTACGATAGAGAAGCTGGCACGCCTAGCGGACTTGGGGTTCCACTCAATAGCCTTAATGGCTGATCTTCATGGTTTTCTAAACGGGAAGGGCCCGCTTGAGCTGTTGAAAGAAGTCTCGCTCACTTACTGGAGCGAGGTCTTCAAGATACTCGGCTCTGAAGGGATTGACATCGTCCTCGGGACTGAGTACCAGCTCTCGGAGGAATACACGCTCGATTTGCTGACCCTATCCCAGAAGGTCACGGCCAGGAGGGCCTGGAGGGCTATGTCAATGATAGCAAGAGAGACGGAGCACCCGACCGTCGGTCAGCACCTCTACCCGATCATGCAGGCTCTAGACATACTCTACCTCGAGTGCGACCTAGCTATGGGAGGCACGGACCAGAGGAAGATCCACGCCCTAGCTAGAGATCTCTTCTCCTCAAGAGTTGAGCTGAGACACGAGAAGTGGGTTCCTGTGGCTGTGCACTTTCCTCTGGTTCCGGGATTGCTGCCCGGAGGTAAGATGAGCAGCTCCATTCCCAAGTCCCACGTGGCGGTCCACGACCCCCCAGATGTTATCAGGAAGAAGATGAGAGCTGCGTTCTGCCCCCCACCCGGCGACAGTCAGTTCGACGAGGAGGGGAAGCTCATCAACCCAATACTGGCTATGTTCAAGATGGTGATACTTCCAAGGGTCGGTAAAGTTACGCTCCCTCGCGCCAGGGCCGTCGGGGGAGGCGAGGTCACAGTTTCCTCCTTCAGCGAGCTGTGGGAGTTCTACAACAAGGGCGAGCTGCACCCGCTTGACCTGAAAGTCTTCGCGGCCGACTACCTCGTCGAGAGGTTCAAGCCGGTTAGGGAGAGATTTGAGCAAGACTCAGATCTCATCCGCCCCCTCTACAAACTCCAATCTTGGCAGAAGGAGCACGGGCTCCTGGGTGAGGAGGAATGGCGGGAAGTGAAGAAATCCCTGTCCCCGTATTTGGGAGAGATCTCGTGATTAGCTCTTACGACGATTTATTCGTCATCGAGGAGAACGCTGAGTGGCTGGGTACAACGAGACTGCTCATGATGGAGAACGCCGCTCATGCTGTTGTTCGCGGAGTGGAGGAAGTCCTCGGGTCCGACCTGCGGGGTAAGAAGATCGCCATCTTCTGCGGGAAGGGGAACAACGGGGGCGACGGAATAACCGCCTCCCGTAGACTGGCGGCGCGCGGAGCCAATGTGGTTGTCGTCCTAGCTGGCGAACCAACGGCTAAAGAGGCCAAGTACAACTACGAGCTTCTGAAGAAGTGCATCTCTGTGGAGATTAGGCGCTTCCCAGCCGACCTGCCTTGGGACAAGCCAGACGCCATAGTCGACGCGCTACTTGGAACAGGAGTTAGGGGGGCCCCGAGAGGGGCTGTCGCTGAGGCAATTGAGGTCGTGAACGGGTTTGCAGAGAGGGGCGTCCCGGTGATAGCAGTTGACGTTCCGTCTGGCCTGAACCCTATAACTGGTGAGGCACCTGGGGCGGTGGTACGCGCCTCGCTCACCGTCACATTCCACGGGATGAAGCCAGGTCTGAAGCCAGAGTTCTGCGGAAAGATCTTGGTGGCCGAGGTGGGGGCTCCCCCAGAATCTCTCCTCTTCTGCGGGCCTGGAGACGTTAAGGTCATCCTCAAGCAGAAACGTCCGGACTGGTCTCACAAGGGGGACTTCGGCAGGATCTTAATTGTTGGAGGGAGCTCAACATATACTGGAGCTCCAGCTCTCGCCGCCATGTCGGCACTCAGGGCGGGAGTGGACTTGGCGATGGTGCTGGCCCCCAAGTGGGCTGCCAGCACCATGAAGCCTATATCCCCAAACCTGATAGTTTCGCCGCTGAAGAGCGAAGAGCACTTGACACCAGACGATATCCCCAAGGTTCTCGAGGAAGCGAAGAGGGCTGATGCAGTTCTAGTCGGCCCTGGCCTTGGGGCCCACCCGGAGACCTTGGACGCTGTTGGCTCTCTGCTGTGGGACCTAGCCGAGATGGATAAACCAACTATAGTCGATGCAGACGCCCTTAAGGCCGTGAATCCAGATCTAGGATGGCCCTCTCTGGTGATAACCCCTCACGCTGGCGAGTTCAAGAGAGTATTCGGGGTAACGCCGGGAGAAGATCTCAGAGCGAGGGTCTCAAGCTGCCTCAAGGCCGCCGAGAACTTTGCTGGCACGATACTGCTCAAAGGACACGTAGACATCGTATGTGGGGCCGGGAGGCTGAGATTGAACGTTACCGGAAATCCAGCCATGACTGTGGGCGGTACTGGGGATGTCTTATCAGGCGTGACCGCAGCCTTCTTGGCGATGTCAAGAGACCCTGTGAGATCCGCCTCTGCCGCAGCATTCCTAGTGGGGCTGGCAGGAGACCTTGCCTTTGAGGACCTGTCCTACTCCCTCACGGCATTGGACGTGATGGAGTACCTGCCGAGGGCTCTCAAGAGAATAGGATACTAGGGAATAGAGGCTTTGGGGACTTAGCCTCATCGGGTCAATTCGCTGTGAATAAGGGAGAATTGTAGCGCTCGAAGGAGGGAAGAAAAAGGATAAGAAAGTACTAGGAAGGAAAATACGTAGGGGACTGTGAAGTGAGCTCCACAGCCTGATCTCGTGACGAGACTCTCCGCTGCTGAGTCCCCTCGCTTTTATTACACCTTCCATAGCTTCAGAGATCATCCAAAGAGAAGCTTAGGAGATCGAGCTTCAGGCTTCTCCCAAAATTAAGAGGAGAGGCCGAGAGCCTTAGAGAGGGCTCTCGCTCTCATCACAGCCTTCTGTATGATTATGTTGGCAGTCTCTGGCGTGACCCAGCCGACTTCTGTCGCCAACGCGAGCGCCCTCTGGACTGCCCTCCTCATTATCAGCTCGGCGGTCTTGTCCGTCACTATTCCCTGCTCTACAGCCAGCGCAACTCCTGCTGACGCTGCCTCCCTCAGCTCCTCTAGGATCTCCTCCTGCGTCTTGGCGAGGACCTCCGGTGACCAGAAGATTCCCTCGGCGTCGACGGCCCCTGTGATCTCGAGGTGCACCTCCACAGGCTTTATGCCCAAGGCCCTGAGGATCTCCGCTATCTGACTCTGTACGCGTTCCCCCTTCTTCACGATTACAAAGTTCTCGGAGATCGAGATCTTTCCGCCGATGATCTTCGTTGGGATACCCAGGGCTCTCAGGTCCGTCAGTATTGGTCCTGGCGCCAAGTCCGTCGGGCCGGCGGGAATCACTATGTCTTCTTTCGCAACCTCGCCTGGGAGTATGTCTACGTAGGTCGTCATGCCCCTCAGCTTCTGGTAGAGCCTCCACGGCTTCTCCTTGCTGAAGATAATCATGAGCCGCTGCGGAATGTGGTCGAGCAGAATGTTGAGCCCCTTCCTGAAGTCGGCGTTTGAGAAGGCGATGGGCACTAGCCTCTTCTTCACCACCATGAGCTTTGTGTCTGGAGCGAGTTCCTTCCTGAGCCTCTGCAGGTAGTCCGCGGGAGATCTGCCGAAGTCCGCGAACATGACTGTAGGGTACTCTCTGAGATTCTCTACTATCCGCTGAACCATCCTCTCCTTCCTCTGGCGAGCAGGACTCTTCCTACGGGCGACCTGCGTGGATCTCACTTTCTCCTCCTCCCTCTCAGTATAGCCTCCACTTTAACGGGCGGCCCCATCGTGGTCTTCACGTACATGGCCTCTAAGACGCCTAGGTCACCGTACTTCCTCTCAAGCGCTGCCAGGACGGCCTTGATGTTCTCGACGATCTCTTCTGGCGACATGTCTCTGGTGCCAACCCTGACGTGAACCACGGGCTGATCCCTCATCCTGAGCCTGACCGAACGCCTCAATCTCTCGATCGTGGCTGGCAGGTCGTCAACCCTGGTGGCCGGCAGGGGGATGGGCATCTTGTTTCTAGGACCGAATATCGGACCGATGTCTCTCGCCAGCTTAGGAAGGGCGTCAGCCTGAGCTACGAAGAAGTCAAACCTATTGGCCAACTTCCGAAGCTCGCGCTTGTTCTTAGCGATGTTGAGTATCTCAGCGGGATCGAACACGGCGTCTGCTCCTGCGTCCCTCGCCTTGACGGCGAACTCGCCGGTGCCGATGACTGCGACCTTCGCCGGCTTCCCCTTTGGAACATGAGGCAGGGCCACTATCTCGTTTATCTTCAGGGACGGGTTCTTCTTCAGGTCGAGTCCTCTCAGCACCACGGTTAGATCCACGGATTCCTTGAACCTCCTCTGGGGACTCTCTTCTAGGACCTTCTCCACTGCTTCCCTGAGGGGGTCCTCCAGCGTGGCTATCGTGACAGCCATGCCTCATCACCCCTACTCCTCCTTCAGGAGGTCATCCCACAGGCCCTCATCGACCTCCCTTATCGCCTCCTTTGGAGTCTTCCCCTCAATGAGCACGCCCACGCTCACCGCGGTTCCCAGGACCTGCTTGACTGCCGACTTGAGGCTGGTGGTGTTCATTGTGGACAGCTTCATCTTCGCGATTTTAACTATCTGCTCTCGCTTCAGACTACCTACCTTCTTGGAGCCAGCGTCTCCAGACCCCTTCTCAACGCTAAGCTCCCTGAGGAGGAGCATAGAGGTTGGAGGCAGGCCCACCCTGACCTCGTACTGCTTGGTTTCTGTGTCGATCTCTATCTCAACCGGGACCTTCATTCCGGCGTACTCCTTAGTCTTCTGGTTGATCTCTCCAACTATCCTCCCTATGTCGACTCCTAGCCCGCCGAGGGCAGGCCCTATTGGGGGCCCTGGCGTGGCTTTTCCGCCTTCCACCAGCACCTTGACGACCTTCTTTACCATCTAGATCACCCCTCCTCTGGCCAATGGATCTCCTCTTCCTCGGGAGGCGCCTCCTCTTCCCTCTCCTTAGCTTTCTCCACGAGCTTGACGCTATCTATTGGGAGTTGAACCTCCCAGTCTCGCTCAATGTCCAGCAGCCTTGCCGTTATGAACTTTCTCCCCTTGCCCGAGGGCGGCGATAGCACCATAGCCCTGAACCCCTTGAAGTTGCCCTTGATTATCTGAACTATGTCCCCCGGCTCTATCTCAATCTTCTCGGGCTCGCGATAGAGTAGGGCGTCAATCTCGGACATGGGCACTGGACTCCCTGGCAGCAGCTTTGCTCTCGAAATTCCCCTGACCAGCTTCCGCACGTCGAACTCTCTGTCTGCCTCTAGGAACAGGTACCCCCTCAGCCTGGGGACGAACAGGATAGACTTCACACCTAAGCCTGTGTACTCCGCTTTCTTCGCCAGAAGCTTGATTATGCCTGCCTCTTGCCCTGCAGGAACCTTCACTGTGAAGAAGAATGCCTTGAGCTCCTTCCCTTGCTTCCCCTCTTCGCTCATTTCTGCGGCACCCTCAGATCTGCCCGCCGCCCATCAGCGTGACGGCTAGCTGAATTAAGAACCCCACTATACCCACCAGGAGGAAGCCCAGGAACGTTATCTTAAACACGGTCCAGAGATCGTCCCAAGTGGGTTTCCTAGCAACTTTCAGAGTCCTCTTTATGTCCTCCAACAGCCCCTCGGCCACCAACCTAGCTACCCCCCTCACAATCCTTCTATGCCCAGGTCGCTCAGTATGTCCTCCTTCTTCTTGGCCTTGCTAGGCACCCTCCTCAGCCCAATTCCGGGTCTCGCTGGCTCGAACGGGCTGACTACGGCCTCAGCCTCCTTCTTCACCTCCTTAGCCGCGGGGGCTACCTCCTCAATGTACGGCGACGTAACTCCCGCCACGACGAGAAGCACCTGAACAGTCCCTTCTAAGCCATCTTCTATCCTGGCGCCCCATATCACGTTAGCCTCGGGGTCAAGTGTATCTACTACGGTCTCTACGACCCTCTTCATCTCCTGGAGCGAGAGGTCTGGACCGCAGGTTATGTTGACCACAGCCGCCTTGGCTCCTGAGATGTCTGCCTCGAGCAGCGGGTTCGCCAAGGCATCCTCCACCGCCTCGATAGCCCTATCCTCTCCGTCGCTCTCACCGAACGCGAGGATCGCAGGACCGCCCCTCTCTAGAACCGCCCTCAAGTCGGCGAAGTCCACGTTAATCAGACCTGGCTTGGTGACGAGTTCGACCACTCCCTTGACGGACCTCGCCATGATCTCATCGGCTATCAGGAAGGCCTCGTGAAGAGGCCTGTCACCCACAAGCTCCAATATCCTGTCGTTGTTGACAACTACCACGGTGTCAGAAGCCCTTAAGACGTTAGCCAGCCCCGTCTTGGCTATCTCATTCCGCCTCCGCCCTTCGGCCTCGAAGGGCAGGGTCACCATAGAAACAACCACGGCGCCGAGATCCTTGGCGATCTCCGCTATTACGGGAAGTCCTCCAGTCCCAGTACCGCCCCCAAGGCCTGCCATTAGGAATACCAAGTCGGCCCCGTTCAGAATCTCCTTGATCTCGGGTTCGCTCTCCTTAGCGGCTTCCTCTCCTATCTTGGGATCTCCGCCAGCGCCGCTCCCTCCACACAGCTCCCGACCGAGGAGTAACTTTCTATCCGCGACGCTCTCTAGCAGGTGCTGACCATCTGTATTGGCTGCCACGGTTATTACACCCTCTAGCCCCAGCGCGTTGAGCCTAGTGATCGTGTTGCTGCCAGCACCGCCGACCCCCATTATCACGATCTTCGCCTTTACCTCTTCTAGGAGTTCTCTCAAGTACTGGTCCTCCAGCGCCTCCTTTGCTCGCTCTGCAGGCCTCGTTGGCGCCGCTAGGGCCCTCTTTGCAAGCGACTTCAAACGGATCACCCCTTAAACTATCTCTCGGAACCGCGTAATTCCGCCGCTCATATTAAATATGGTGGTCAGCATTCCGTCGAGCGCGGCGTAGCGCGAAGCCGGTGGGCCCGTAGCTCAGCCTGGTAGAGCGCCGGCCTTGCAAGCCCCCAAGAAAGCCGGAGGTCGCGGGTTCAAGTCCCGCCGGGTCCACCACACTCAACCTCCCCTTGTGAGCATCTGCACGCGGCTGGAGAGAACCTTAATATTGGGGGTGCCCCTCCCAGCATGGTCTGGGCCCGTGGCTCAGCCTGGCAGAGCGCCCGGCTGATATCCCCTCGTGAGGGGCGGACACCGGGAGGTCGCGGGTTCAAGTCCCGCCGGGCCCACCACACACCACGGGTGTCCCTGGTTGAGGTTGTGGATAGATGTGGTAAACGCCCCGCATGTCAGGCTGTTCTACCGCCTGCTAAGGTCGAGGCTGAGCGACGTAGATTCTGTGTTGGTTACAGTCAGGGACTACGGGGCTTTGCGTCAACTGACAGACGCGCTGATATCCCCTATCATTGAGGGGACCGGCGAAGTAGTGTCTGTAGGCGGCAGAGGTGAGAGCAAGATCGAGAAGCTGAAGCTCCACCTCTCACGCATCCTAGAACTCATCGACATAGTAGAGAAATTCAGACCCGATGTGGCGCTCTCGAAGGCATCTCCTGAGATGGCAAGGATAGCCTTTGGCCTGGGAATCCCCTCTGTAGTGGCCAACGACAACGACAAGAGCGTTTATGTGAGTAAACTCTCTTTTCCGCTGGCCAACTCCATCGTGTTGCCCGAGTGCTTTCCACTCGAAGTCGCCCTCAGGGCGGGGGCCGATCCCGCCGCCATAAGGCAATTCAGAGGCGTATTCGAGGTTGCGCATGTGCTATCCCATAGGGAGTGGGGGCCATACGAGCGCGTTGATCTAGATGCTCTCGGACTCGTTCCCAGGGAGTTCGTGGTATTCAGGCCAGAGCCCGTTGGGGCCTCGTACTTGGAAGGCGCGCTAGACGCTCTAAGTTACCTAAAGGCTCTCTTGAACTCCTACGATGTCGTGGTATTTCCCAGGGGCGAGAGACCACCGGAGCTCCACTCCCGTCACAGATTGATCGTGGTAGACTCCCCAATTGACTACCTAGACCTAGTCTCTAAGGCTGCAGCCTTCGTGGGTGGAGGGGGCACCATGACTAGGGAGGCTGCGCTCCTCGGAATCCCATCGGCCTCTGCCTACCCTGGGGAGGAGCCTTCCGTAAACGTCGAACTCGAGAAAGCGGGCCTGGTGTGGAGGCTTAAATCCCCCTCTGAACTGCCTGAGTTTCTGAAGGCTGCGGAAGACAGGGGTAATTGGGCTTCCGCAGCGTTCTCATACTTGGCGAGATGTGAGGACCCGACGGAGGTAATTTGGAGCGAGGCCCTCAAGCTTGTCTCTCGTGAGACTTCTTGACTGCCTTCACTATTAGCTGAATGGATGCATACCATCCAGCAAGGGAGGCTGCCAAGATCGCCAGTCCGACGGCGACTTTGAGGGCTTCTCCAATTAGGCCCCCGGTTGGGGCCCCCCTGACCCACATCTTCACTACCCAGAATCCGAGCATGGTCAGGGCCCACCCTTCGAGGACCAGCACGCATCCGAGGGCCAGACCTCTATCCAAGAATCACCACCCCGGCGTGAACATCAGGAGGGTGACAACGGCCAAGATAGCTGAGAGAGCCGTCAGGTAGTGGGTCTCTCTGACGATCTCCCACTCCTCCTTTGCCCTGTCGAGGGTCAGAATCGCCACTAGCGTGATTGGCGCCTTGGGATCTGGGTTCGCCCTTATCAGGCCCTCCTCAACAACCACAGGCCTCGTGCCGATCTGTCTCCTCTCCTTGAGCCCTCCTATGCTGCTAAGCAGGAAGAAGCCCGAGACCATGAGAGGGAGCATGGCTATCAGGAGAAATGCCTCCAGCCCGTCGAATACGGGTACAGCCGCCAGGGCGGCGCCCACGCCCATCGAGCCAACATTTCCAGAGAAGACCTTAGCAGGATACCTGTTGTAGCGATAGTAAGCCAAGAGGGCTCCTAGGAGCACTAGAGATAAGGATACTGTGGCTGGTGAACCTGTTATCGCTCCGATGACAGCGAGGCTCCCGCACGCTATCGCAGCGCTTAGGGGCATCATCCCATTGAGGGCATCAAACATGTTCACGGCATTCGTCACAACGGACATGTAGATTGGGAGAATGCCAGAGATCGTGATGAAGAGGCGGGCTCTACCTGCCACCGGCAGGAGGGGCCTGGGGTGCACAGCGCCCGTCGCTATGAGGGGCAGGGCGGCAGCCAACGTGAGTGCTGGCTTCTTCACCCCCCCTAAGTCCAGCCTATCGTCTAGCGCTCCGATCAAGGCCCCCAGAGAGGCCGCACCCAGGAAGCCACTTATGTGACTGCCGGGGCTGAGCAGCCAGAGCGTTACGCACCCCACGGCGGAACCCACTATCACGGCGAATCCAGCCCCTTCTGGAACCTCTGGCTTTCCTGGCTTGTGGACATCAATTCCGACCAGACCCTTATCTCTAAGCCGTTTTGCAAATCGCTTCGTCATGACGTCGGTAGCAATAGCCGAAGTTATGCCTGCTAGAGCCGCTGGGAGGATGTCTAAGAGCATCCGAGGGACAGCACCCTCTGTTAATTAAAACCGACAGGGAGCGACCTCTGATGTCCCTATCGATTCAACTAACCCTCCTCAGCTTTGCTCTAAGCTTAGTTGCGATGAAACCCTGGCTATCAGCGTGTCTCAAGAAGGGCTGGGTTTCAAGAGATGTTCACAAACCAGGAGACCGCCTCTGCGTTAGCGTAGGCGCGATTCCCCCAATAGGAGCATCTATTGTAGCTCTTACCATCTACTCTTGGCTTGGAGAAGACCCCTCAATCCACTACGTAATGGCGCTGTCGCTATACACGGCCGCGCTCGGTCTCTTCGACGATATAGCTGGGCTCACTAATCTAGAGAAGGTGATCTTGGCTGCCGTTCCCTTCGTCTTCCTGCCACCTCAGGAGAGGATCGTGCTGTGGTTCTCACTCCCGCCCGCACTTTTCCCCGCTTGGTCAGCCCTCATAGGAACCTTCGCTGTGAACGGCGTGAATATTCTAGCTGGATTCAACGGCTTAGAGGCAGGCTATTCCTCACTCGTTGCGGTCACCCTTGCCGTCCACGGGCTCCTCTCAGGCAACATCCCGCTAACTACCTCCTGCCTAGTGTTCATGGCTGCTATGCTTCCCTTCCTCTTCTACAATGTCTTCCCAGCCAGGGCCTTTCCAGGGAACGCTGGGACGTTCTATATGGGCGGTTTTCTCGCTGCCGCAGCCTTGCTGTATACCCAAGAGTGGGTTCTGCTGTTGATGCTCGCCCCACACGCGTTTGACTTTCTCCTGAAAGCCCTGCACTGGGGACGAACCTCAGCTAAGGGCAGAGCATCCATCTCGAGCGACGGGACGCTGCGTCCCCCGCCTCATCCCTCTCTGGTGGGCATAATCCTCCGCCTCAAACCCATGACCGAGCCCCATCTTGTGGCAGCGGTCTGGGCCTTGGGAGTCTTGCTAGCCTTGAGTACCTTCCGCCTTCCTCCTCTCATACATTCTCCAGCTTAGGATAGGCTTGCGGGCGGCCATCACCTCGTCCAGCCTACCTACAGCCGTGGAGGTTGGGGCCCCCTTGACGAGTTCCGGGGACTCGTAGGCCTCCCTCAGAGCCTCTTCAAGTGCTCTTATGTAGTAATCAAGCTCTCTCAGGCTGTCAGTCTCGGTTGGCTCCATCATGAAGGCCTCCTCTACGATGAGCGGGAAGTACATGGTCGGCGGGTGCACGCCCCTGTCCAAGAGCCTCTTCGCCACGTCCAGGGCCTTGACGCCGGTATCTCTCTTGAGGGGCTCCAGGCTTATGACGAACTCGTGCTTGCATGGGTCCTCTGCCCCGTACTTAATGGCCACTCCCCTGAGCCGCCTCACCCTACTCAGGGCGTAGTTGGCGTTGAGGACCGCAGCGCCTGAGACCGCCAGCAGACCCTCCGATCCGAGTCTCTTCAAGTATGCCCAGGCCTTGACTACCACTCCGAAGTTGCCGTAGAAGGCCCTGACGCGCCCTATAGTCTTTGGTACTGAGTAATCGAGGTAGAAGCCATTCGCACCCTTTCGAACCACTGGAACTGGTAGGAAGTCCTGCAAGCCTTCTCTGACGCCTACAGCCCCAGCCCCAGGTCCACCAGATCCGTGTGGAGCTGAGAACGTCTTGTGCAAGTTGAGGTGCGCCACATCCACTCCCATGTCAGACAGCAGCACCCTCCCGAGTATCGCGTTGAGGTTGGCTCCGTCGTAGTAGATCAGACCCCCAGCTCCGTGAATGACGTCTGCTATCTCCAACATGTCAGTCTCGAAGAGACCGAGTGTGTTCGGGTTGGTGATCATTAGGCCAGCTGTTCTCTCGCCCGCCGCGGCCTTGAGGGCGCCTAGGTCCACCCTACCCCTCTTGTCGCTGGGTATCTTGATCACCTTGAATCCCGCCATGGCCGCGCTCGCAAAGTTTGAGCCGTGGGCAGAGACCGGTATGAGCATCTCATCCCTCCGCTTCTCTCCAGAATCCAAGTGAAACGCTCGAATGATGAGGGCCCCGGCGAACTCCCCGTGCGCTCCAGCGGCTGGCTGCAGAGTGTAGTGTGGAAGGCCCGTTATGGTTGCCAGCATCTGAGAAAGCTCATACATGATCCTCAGGGCGCCTTGCACGGTATCCTCTGGCTGGTATGGGTGGAGCCTAGTCACTTGAGGCCACGAGGCTATCTTCTCATGAAGCTTAGGGTTGTACTTCATCGTGCAGGATCCGAGCCAGTACGGACCGCTGTCCACCCCATAGTTCATCTCGGCCAAGCGAGAGAAGTGCCTAGCCACCTCAGGAGCTGACAGCGAGGGGAGTCCGAGTTTCCTCCTCCTCAATCGCTCTGGGATGAGCTCGGTTGCGCTGCTTACTCCTAGCTGGTTGAGAATTTCTCTATCGACATTGAACTTGTAGTACCCGTCGCCGTGAGAGAGTTCGAATACCGTTGGCTCTAGCACGTCTGGTCGAGCAGACCACCTAGCCTGCCTGAACCCGGTCATCCCCTACACCTCCCTCAGAGCCTCTACTAGAGCATCCAAGTCGGCCTTGGAGTGTCTCTCGGTCGTAGAGATCAGGGCGCAGTCAGCCAGCTCTGGGTACCACCTACCGACACTGAGGCCAGCCAAGATCTTCTTCTCGAGCAGGCGTCGGCTTATTTCGTCCCAAGGTTTCCTCTCGCTGACAACCAAGAACTCCTTGAAGTGGAACGAGTCGAACTTCGGCGCCGCGTACCCCGGAAGTTCGTCTATTCTCTTCTGCAGGTAGTGGGAGTTGGCTAGGATCTTCTCGCCCAGCGTCCTCATTCCGCTGGGGCCGAGCAGGCTGAGGTAGATGGCGGCCCTTATGGCCATTAGAGCCTCGTTGGTCGTGATGTTTGAGGTCGCCCTCTCCTGCCTGATGTGCTGCTCTCTGGTCTGAAGAGTCATCACGTAGCCTCTAACACCATCTCTCGACCGGGTCATTCCTATTAGCCGCCCCGGCAGTTGCCGAATGAGCCTGAAGTCTTCTCTGACGGCGAATATCCCCAGGTAGGGCCCGCCAAAGCTCATGTAGAGTCCTAGAGGCTGACCCTCGCCGACCACGATGTCTGCCCCTAGCTCGCCGGGCGGTCTTAGAACGCCGAGGGCCGACGGATCTACGCCCACCGTGAGCAGAGCCCCAACCTTATGAGCCATGTCTGCTGCGCTCTCTAGAGGCTCCTCCGCAACCCCAAAGAAGTTCGGGTACTCCAAGTAGACCATGGCCGTATCGCTGTCTACAGCGCCTTCTATGGCCTCTAAGGGCGTAACGCCTCTCCTAGCATCATAAGTCAAAACCTCTATGTCTGCCACATGTCCAACGTACGTCTTGAGAACCTCCAACCTCTCAGGGTGAGTGGTTCTCGAGACGACTACGCGTCTCTTGTGGGTGACCCTCAGCGCCATCCTGGCGGCCTCTCCAAGGGCCGTCGACCAGTCGTACAGGGACGAGTTCGCTACGTCCATACCTGTCAGCTCGCATATCAGCGACTGGTACTCGAACAACGCTTGAAGCGATCCTTGAGAGATCTCCGGCTGGTACGGCGTGTAAGCGGAGTAGAATTCCTGCTTTCCTGACAGCTCGTCAACGAGAGGTGGGATGTAGTGATCCCACGTGCCTCCTCCCAAGAAGCATAAGAACTCATGGGCGCCCCTGTTGGTGGAGAGCACTTGGAGGGCGAGGGACTCGACGCTCAACTCGTCCATCGCCGGGCCAATGTCGGGGGACTCCTCTAGGAGCACTTCTTGCGGGATATCTCTGAACAGGTCCCTCAGGTCGGTGACTCCTATCGCTTTTAGCATCTCTCTGATAGTTTCCTCATCCCAGTTAGGAATTAGCTCGGTCTTGCGAAATGCTCGTCCCGAAGACGGGGGGATCTGATCCCTCAACTTCAACCGCCGGCCAGCATGCCGCCGATCATTAATCTAAAGATTGCTAGCTCCGATGGCTCAAGGGCTCTCCTATATGTTTAGAATTTGAATGGTACATCCAATTTATAATTGCACAGGTGCTGTGATAAGATTCGCGCAGATACAACATGCCATATTCTCGCGCGGATTGCCTACTCTCCTGCGGACTGGAAATCATCAATATTAGATATATTGCCCCATCTTAGCCTCTAGGATACGTCTAGGGTAAATCTACGCAATCAACTTCTAGGAAGGCTGATTAATCTGGGCTATTCATGCATACTTCATCTTTTTTCTCAAAAGATTGAGAGATACCATATGAACGGATTGGCCTGAACTAAGTTCCTTCAACAGACTATGTAAGTCGACTGCGAACATAACGCTGTTAAGCCTCGTGCGAATGACTTATTTCTCTTGGGAGAAAGTTTCACGCGCCTGCGGGTTCTTCGCCCGCAGGTGGTTGTATGAGTGAGGAGACCAAGATTCGTGAGGAAAATAGGAATGTCTCCTTTTCACCTGCTGTTGTATCTGTAAAGCTCCCAATAAGCCTGTTAAATCAGCTCGAGAAGATCAGGGTTGCCCTGGGGTATCCCACTAGGAGCGAACTCATCAGGGACGCTCTCAGGGAGTTCATACTCAGCAGGCACTCACTCATTGGTGCATACTCGCCAGAGGGAGGTGGTGCATGATGGCAAAGATAGTCGAAGACGCGTTGAGGCTAAGAGGGAGCAGCGCACTCGAGACCCGTGAGGAAGACGATCCGCTGAGCATGATAAGGCGAATAATATCAGATCAGAAGCGAGAAGAGGCGGATGTCCCCGATGTGTACTCCAGCATACTCGGCGACACGTCTCCCGAGGTTGGAGAAGCAAACATAGTCATAGTTGGAGTTGGGGGTGCTGGCTGCAACACGATAAACACGATCATGAAGGTGGGAATAACGGGCGCCAGGGCCGTCGCCATAAATACTGACAAGAAGCACCTTGACAGGACAAATGCACACGTCAAGGTGTTGATAGGAGAATCAATCACTGGAGGGCTTGGAGCAGGGGGCTATCCAGAGATAGGGAGGGCCTGCGCGGAGAAGGATGCCCACTTGATAGCCGACGCCTTGGGAAAGAGACCAGATCTAGTATTCATAGCAGCCGGGATGGGCGGAGGAACCGGCACGGGGGCAGCGCCGGTAGTCGCGAAGATAGCTAAGGACAAGGGCGCTATCGTGATCTCCGTAGTCACACTGCCGTTCAAGAGCGAGGGCAAGGCTAGGATGATGAAGGCTGCAGAGGGCGTCAGAAGGCTGGCGGAGTACTCAGACACGATAGTGACGATATACAATGACAAGCTGCTGAAGTTCAAGGACCTACCGCTCGATCAAGCCTTCGCGGTTGCAGACTACCTACTCGCGATAATGGTCAAGGGAATAACCGAGATAATCACCAAGAGGGCTCTGGTGAACGTTGACTACGCGGACATAAGGGCGCTGATGAGCGTAGGCGGCTTGGCGGCTGTTGGAATCGGCGAGGCTAACGGCCGAGGGAAGGATAGAGTGGAGGAGGCCATACGGATGGCCTTAGAGAATCCACTCGTCAACTTCAACCCAGATGGAGCCAAGGGAGCTATACTGGTGGTGCTTGGCGGTTCTAGCATGACACTCGAGGAGGTTCACAGGGCGGCCGAGCTTGTGTCAAGCAGGCTGTCTCCCGATGCAGTGTTCAAGTGGGGAGCGGACATAGACCCATCGCTAGGAGACAGGATAAGGGTCATACTCCTGTTCTCAGGCATAACGGCGCCGAACATAATCACGCCTCATCCAAGGGAGAGAAGGCGTAGAACCAGGGCTAACCCATTGATTGACGCCCTAGTCGACGGAGATCGAATGGGAGAGGAAGAGTCCAGAGAGAGGATAATGTCCATTGTAGAGGACACGGTACTGAAGATCATGACGTTTTGACCAGCTGTAGACCTCTCCCCAATTTTTCCTTGTTTTTGGTAAAAATTACCTGATTCTGATAACCGTCTCCTCTCTGTAACCTGTTATCACTCTAATGTAGCCAACGAATTTCTCTTTGACATCCTCGTCCAGGTCTAGCCTGAGTTCCCTCAAGTTGGCGATCTTAGAGGGGGCCGAGACGACTATCAAGTCATCTCTACTCAACCTCTCAAGAACCCGCCGGGAAATCTGCTGATTCCCTCTGCCGAGTAAAACGCCCGATCCGCCCACAGGAGAGAGAACCAGCTTAATCGGCCCCTTGTGACGCACGACCAACTGCTCCAGCTCTCGCGCGTTAACGTCCTTAGCCAGCAACCTCCTGCCCAGAGAGACGTCTACACCCAGCGGCGTCTTATTGATTCCCAGCTCCCTCGCCACGAGTAGCACAGTTGAGCCCGGCCCTAAGATGTACAGAGTGTCGTCCGACAGAAGCTCGCTCACGTATTTGGCGATGCCCCGGATGGTCTCCTTCTCAGAGGCGGGCGTTGGCTGCTTTGACAGCTGGATCCTAGTCGGGTCGTCTGGCGTCAGAGCGTATCCTCGCAGCGCGAGGCTCAGCCGACCGGCCCTGTAACTCTCTTCTTCAGCGTCTAATATCTCTGCCAATCGAACACCGACCTTTCCCTGTAGGAAGTCCGCCGCCAGGGATCCCGCCTCTTCTGGGGAGTAGGCAAAGACTCCAGAGAACATCTTCACGCCAGCGGGAATCCCCAAGATGGGGACTTTCTCCCCCACAACTGAGGCTATGTCTGCTGCCGTTCCATCTCCACCGCAGAAGAGGATGAGGTTTACGCCCCTCTGAAGCATCTCTGCAGCCGCCTTCTTGGTGTCTTCTGCCGTGCTGGTGCTCCCCTTTGGGATTTCTAGGATCTCTGAGGGCCCCACTCCCTCAGCCCTCAGCTCTTCTTCTCCCATCTCTCCTCTGGGAGATACTACGGGGATATCTGATATCCTGGAAACAAGAGAGCGTATGGCCCGCCTGGCCCTTCGCGGCGATACAGGCTCAAATCCCATCTCCAGGGCCAACCTGACGATCTCTGGGTCGTCGGTTCCCTTGAAGCCGGCTGGTCCTCCCAGTCCCGCGATTGGATTCACGATGAAGCCCAGCAGTTTCTTCACGAGTTTGATTGCGGCGGCGTCTGCGTTAAAAACTGGTCGCATGTAGTTTGCGGCTGGATATCAGGTGAGAGAATTCAGCGTTCCCCGAGGGCTCGTACTGTTGCACGGCAGGCCAGGCGCAGGTAAGACAACCTTGGCCTCCTACATAGCTCTACAGCTCGCGTCAGCTGGCGGGCGCGTCTTGTACTTTGACACGTCGCCTGCTGGAGATGGGGTCTCGAGACTTTACACCATGACCGAGGATCTGCGTTCTCTTGAGAGTGTACGCGCTGTCAGAGTGAACCCCAGGGCGCTTCGGAGACTGATCATACCCGCCGTCGTCCTCAGGGAGTGTGGCAGCCCGGCGCACCTGATCGTAGATGAACTCTCTTCGGTGTTCTTGGCAGTGGCAGAGACATCCCCTCCAGAGGACAGAAAGAAAAAATCGGCGGCCTATCGCGAGATGCTGTTCATCGCAGCGTTGCTCAAGCAATACGCCGATACTTATGGTCTGACGTGCGTCGTGGTGGTTGATGACAGCCGAGAGGGACCTCCGGTCGGCGGGCGAGCGCTTCAATCCCTTGTGGGCGGATCACTTCGAGTTGAGGTCGCTGAGGGCAATGTGAGGAGGATCGTGGTAGAATCAGGACCGGGGGCTGGGACGCAGGCGACCTTCCTCCTAACCCCAAGAGGACTAGAGTTCCTTTAAATCAAGGAGGTCCGCCCCTCCCGAATGTAACATGGCGTCGATCACGGTTCTAAAAGAGGCGCTGTGGTTTGTCTTACCAGCGTATTTCGCCAACGCCTCGCCCGTAATCTTCGGTGGAGGCGCTCCCATCGACTGTGGGAGAACTTGGAGGGACGGTAGACCTATATTCGGGAGCAACAAAACTATACGGGGGTTCGCGGCGGGAATACTCGTCGGTACGCTCGTTGGGATTCTGCAAGGGCGGCCGCTCTCAGGGTTTCTCCTAGCTTTAGGGGCCATGATTGGAGATCTCACCGGATCGTTTCTTAAGAGGAGGCTTGGACTCAAGCCCGGGCAGCAGGCGCCAATTTTGGATCAGCTGGGATTTCTCTTGTTCGCTCTGGTCTTAACCCTGCCGGTCGAGCGCCCCAGCACTAATGTAGTATTGGCGGCCGTTCTAATAACCCCCCTGGCCCATGTGGCCTCGAACGCGGTTGCGGTTGTGCTTGGGTTAAAGAGAGGGTTGTAGGGATGGGGTCCGTCAAAGAGTTCCTCCTCTCCAGGGGCCTGCCTGAGTGGGTGGCTTCTAGGGTATCTGAGGCGTTCGGCTCCTTGGAGGAACTCGCGAAGACTCCTCCTGAGGTATTAGCTGAGAAGTGCGGTATAGACAGGGATCTAGCGGCCGAAATAACTCGGCTGGCTGCAAAAGAGGCCATAGAATTCATGCCCGCGTTAGAGTTGACAAAGCGAGCCAAGAGGCTGCTGAAGTTTAGAGTCAGGTCCTTGGACAATCTGCTTGGCGGCGGACTCCCAGAAGGCAGCCTAGTAATGATCTACGGGGAGCCAGGGGTCGGCAAGACCCAGACCGCTCTCCAGCTCTCGGTGAATGTTCAGCTCCCGGAGCGGGAGGGGGGTTTCGACTCCGGCGCTGTGTACTTAGACACGGAGGGCGGTTTCTCTGCGGTCAGGGTAGCTGCCATGGCGCGAGCTAAGGGAATAGACCCAGATCTGGCTCTAAGACGAATAATGGTGGCCCGGGTCAGGACCGTGGAGGCCCTCTACGTAGCTATAGAGAAGTCAGCGGAGCTCGTGAGGTCGGGAGAAGCTGGGTTGGTCGTTGTGGACTCCCTTCTAGCTCCGTTTCGAGCTGAGTATCGAGGTCTCAACATGCTCCCCGCAAGGCAACAGACGATGGCGAGAATGCTGGGTGAACTAAGTAGGCTCTCCGACCTAGGCGCGGTGTGCGTGATAACCAATCACGTGATTGGGAAGATGTCTCCACTAAGACGCTACGGTCCAGCCGGAGGATACACCCTGGGCCACGCGCCCGATCCAATTCTCAAGATAAGGAGATCTGTTGGTAACAGAAGGATAATGAGCATTGAAGATTCCTCCTGCTTACCGCCCGGAGAGGCTCTATTCGCTATACTCCCAGAAGGCCTGGCTGATGTGGGGGAATTCGAGTAAATGTTCTATAGTTTTACAGACCGCTCGGCGCCATGGGTGGGGAGACCTTGGAAGAGGTGCCGAGGGACAGGAGGTACACCAAGACCCACGAGTGGGCCAAGCTCGAGGAAGATGGGGCCAAGGTAAGAGTGGGATTGACGAAGCACGCCGTTGAACAGCTCGGTGACCTAACCTACGTTGAGGTCAAGCCGATCGGTACTGAGGTCAAGAAGGGGGAGGAGATGGGGCTGGTTGAAAGCAACAAAGCCGTCGACCACATATACGCTCCTATAAGCGGAAAGATCGTTGAAATCAACTCCGATGCAGGTGTGATAGAGGAAGGAGGAACGGAGATCACGGGAGAGCTGGAGATCGTATCTGAAGACCCGTATGGGAACGGCTGGATCGCTGTCCTTGAGCCAAGCAACCTGAAGGAAGAGTGGGACACTCTGCTCTCTCCAGAGGATTACGAGAAGTTGCTCTCGGGAGAATCCCACTAGCCTGACGGCTTGAAAGCAGTGTTCCCCATGTTTAACAATCCCCTTTTGAACAAGGACCTGATAGAAGAGAGGGAGTACCAGTTAGACCTGGCAGCTGAGGCGCTGGAGGGTAACACGCTGATAGTGCTTCCTACGGGGCTAGGCAAGACCGTGATAGCCGCGCTCGTGGCGGCAGAGAGGCTTAGTAGCAGGCCCTGGGGGAGAGTGCTGATACTATCTCCAACTAGGCCCCTCGCCCTCCAGCACCTCTCCACCTTTAGGAGGTTGTTAAAGCTCGAAGCTGAATGCTTCCAGCTGATCACGGGAGTTCTCAGCCCCAGTAAGAGATCAGAACTCTGGTCTGGGAGAGGCAGAGTATTCTCAGCTACGCCCCACGTGGTCTGGAATGACGTATTGTCGGGTCGTCTTGCGCTAGAAGACTTCGTCCTCTTGATTTTTGACGAGGCCCACAGGGCCGTGGGGAATTACCCCTACGCGAAGATCGCCGACGCCTACGTGAGTTCTGCGAGAGACCCTCTGATCTTGGCTTTGACTGCCACCCCAGGCTCCAGCGAGGAGAGAGTGGGTGAGATACTATCTTCCCTGAAGATAAACCGCGTGCTGACCAGAAGTCGTGACAGCCCTGACGTCAAACCCTACCTGGCGCCCCTGCGGATTCGGGCTGTGAGAGTCAGGTTGCCGCCTCCCTACGTCGAGGCCCTGAATCTCTTGAAGTCTGAATTCGAGTCCCAGGTCTCCTCGCTGGCTAGCAAGGGACTAATCAGCCTAGGCAGGGAGCCTGCTAGGGTCCCGCTCAGAACCCTGTTAGAACTCCAGTCTAAGCTAGCGGGGAGCGACGACCCAGAGTCTAGATCGGCACTCGCGGGAGTAGCCCTTGCGATCAAGCTCCGACATTTAATGGGAGTGATTGCGTCTCAGGGACCGGAGCCAGCTCTGGACTACCTCAAGCGGATCTCCACGGTCCCCAGAAGAGGGAAGTCTGACAGACTTCTTCTGGGACTCGAGTCGACCAGAAGACTCTTAAATTTGCTGAAAGAAGCTCCTCCTCACCCCAAACTCGATGCGCTACGCTCTATTATAGCGAGGAAACTAGGAGCCTCGGCAGAGGCCAGAGTGATAGTCTTTGTCAACCTGAGGGAGACAGTAGAATCCGTCTATCGCTGCATATCCAAGATACCAGGGGCCAAGCCAGTGAAGTTCTACGGACAGGCCGCCAGGGGAGGAAAGAAGGGTATGTCTCAATCTCAGCAGAAGAGGGTACTTGAAGAATTCGCCAACGGCAGTTACAACGTGCTAGTAGCCACTAGCGTGGCTGAAGAAGGATTGGACGTTCCAGAAGTAGACCTCGTGGTCTTCTACGATCCGGTTCCCTCAGAGATCAGGCATATACAAAGAAAGGGCCGCACCGGGAGAGGCCGCCCAGGCGAGGTGGTGGTCCTCCTGACAGAGGGTGTGGAGGAGGGAATGTTCTGGAGGGCCGTCAAGAGGGAGAAGGCCATGCCAAAAGTCGTGGTTCGACCGCCCACACCTCTCACGGAATTTGCCGACGAGGGAAGAGAGGCTGACAAGAAGAAGTCACAAGAGGTCGTGGTGAAGGTTGACACGCGCGAGCTTCAGAGCCCAGTCGTCAGAGAGCTGTCGGCGATGCCGGATGTCAGGCTGAGCGTAGTGAGGCTTGAAGTAGGCGACTTCGTCGTTAGCGACCGAGTGGCGATAGAGAGGAAGGCGGCAGATGACCTCGCCTCCTCTCTAATTGACGGGAGGATATTCGATCAGGTCGCGCGAATGCGCGAGACGTACGAGCGCCCGATCTTGATAGTAGAGGGGAGGGATCCCTTCCGGCCAGCTGGGAGGGCCGTGAATCCAAGATCCCTCATGGGGTTGATATCCACGCTGGCTCTGATGGGCCTGCCGATTATCTGGACGAAGACCCCTGAGGACACAGCCCAGATAATTAGACTCATTGCGAGGAGAGAGCAGATTGAACGCAGGAGAAGGGTATCTATAAGAAAGGCCCCCACTAGGAGCCTGAAGGAGGATATGGAGAGGGTTCTAGCCTCCGTCCCAGGCGTGGGCATCGAGACTGCTCGGAAACTCCTCAAGCACTTCGGGTCGCTGAGAGCCGTCTTCAACGCCGAGCCCGATCAGCTCGTTGAGGTTAAAGGCATCGGCGAGAAGTTAGGGAAGTTCATAGCTGAGTTCTCTAAGATGAAGTACGAAGAGGGGGGTAACGAAGAAGCTTGAGGTACTCCTTCAGGCTCTGGCAGGAGAGGACAGGGTGGGTTAAGCTAACCTCTTACCTACTCGTGGCTCTCTCGCGGATCAACGGCCTAACTGATAGGGTACTCGTTCAGCCAGGGCACTCCCCCCCTATACGCGCCGTTAGGGAGTTCGTCGTCTCCAGAGTGGTAGGCGGGAGGGAGATCGTATTCGACTCGGGGGCTGCTCTTAGCGCCATATACCACCTAAGACACTCAGAGCCCGAGCAGAGTGCGGAGTTCCGATTCAGAGTGACTATAAAGTACTACTACCGCACTGAAGGGGGGAGAGTCGTCACGCTGAGATATGATCGGTACGAGCTCACTCTGGAGGGAGGCAAAGAGGGAGTGTTCCTAATAGTTCAGAAGCTCAGCGGACTTGCGAGGACAGATCCTCTCGCGTTAATTCAGATAATATTGGATGAGGCTCAGGCGGCCTCAGGGATCCCCAGACCGATCAACGTTTCCCTCGAGAGACCTGATAGTCCTTGATGACCCTCTGTATGACCTCAATAGTCTCAACCACCTGCTTGATTGTTGAGACTACCTCGTAAAGCTCTTCTTCGCTGGAAGTTCCAAGCCTCTGCATCTCTCGGCTGAGCGTTCTGATCAGAGCGTCGCGTAGTTCCATCAGCGAGTACATTGCTCTGGCTTCGGCGGCCTCCTCCTCAGAAGAGACGAGGATGTACTTCGTGCCGCAAACTGCGCATATCACCTCACCCCCTGCTTGGAATAGGGGAGAACCACAATTCGGACAAGTTTCTGACAGCATCTTCCAGCCGCGCTTTAAGGCTTCGGCCAGCTTGGCGGCTTTATCGTCTTCCTTGCCCTTGCTCATCAACCTAGACCGCCCCGAGGGTCTTTAAATATGAAACAGTCAAACATTTTGAACCGTCCCTCTGATTAGACTAGGGGAGGTGGGTCCTATGACGAGAAAGACTTCTTCGAAGAAGGCGGAGTATGAGAAGTGTATTAGCGATGCCATTAAGATGTTAGACCGGATTTCGCAAGATAGAGGAGTTCCTAGAAACATTAGGAAGGCCACCACGGAGGTGATAGATGCCCTGAGAGACGAATCCCTCAGCTATGGAGTCAGGGCTAGCAAAGCTATTTCCTTACTCAACGAGATAATAAGCGACATTAACATGCCTCCTCAGACGAGATCACAGATCTTGCTGGTGGTGGGGCTCCTCGAGAGGATTAAGGACTAGGCGCCAAGAATATATTGGCAACCAGGGCATCAGTGCCCTTGGTGCCGGGGTAGCTCAGACTGGGAGAGCGCCCGGCTGAAGGCGGGCGCGTCAGATACCGGGCGGTCGTGGGTTCAAGTCCCACCCCCGGCACCACACAATATCATGCAATTTGAAGCCAGAAGATCATTGCCTGAGCAGGGTTTTGGTGATCCTCTGCTTCTTTATGGGCCGAGACCGCAGGAAGCCACCAATAAAAAGAGGCTTGGGGCGTCTTTATCTTCAATTTCAGCGCTTTTTCAAGGGAGCGCTCACTTTTCTACAGTTGGGTAAGAATTAGGGAGATGGGCAAGGGCAAGGAAGATAGTCTCCCATCAGAAACAGTAAGGAGTATTATTTCATCCTATGGGATTAGGAAGGTATATACTTGTAGAAGTGAAGAAGAGTCTTGGGATACAATTTGGAGGTGGTTATGGTTTACAAGAGAAATTTGGATGGCTCGATATTGGGAGAACACTGAGAAGGCTCTGCGACCATTATTTCCTTTACTCCATAGTTTAGATGTTGGTTCTATATTGGATAGCTCTTGCGGACTTGGCTTTAAGACTGTAATGTTTGCTAAAAGAAATTATGAGGTCGAGGGCTCCGATCAGAGTGCGGTAGCTATTAAATACGCATCAATACTTGCAGAAGAACAGGGTTTTAAGATAAGGTTTTTCCGTTCTAGATTCGACGAGTTAGGTAGAAAATGTATGCGTAAATATGATTGTGTGTACAGTGATTATTTTGATGAACTAAGGACTCATGATGATTTAAAGGCATCAGCTAGAGGAGTATGTTCCATACTTAATGAATGTGGGAAATTCATATTTTGCAGCCCTTCTCCTGAACTGGAAAGGGCGGCTCTCAAAGAGCTGACTGAGAAGGAATGGCGTAGGCGAAGGAAGTTTAACATAGATCGACCATTTGAAATGAAAGGATTGCGAGTAATACATATTGAGGTTCCCAATAAAACGGTTGAGGGTATACTTGAAAACCATGTTTTCGTAATAGAGAGGGAGGGAGTTAGGTGGGCTGAAATAGCCTCTATAATGAACCCCAGGATTAAGTGGACATTTAAAGATTATATGAACGTGCTTGAAGAAGTTGGTTTTAGTGTGGTTGAATCCATTGAAAAGGAAGAAAATGAAGTGTTTATTATAGCAGTGAAGTGAATAATTATTGATGTAAACCTACTCGAAGGCTAAATGATTCAGTGCGAATTGAGGGGATTTTAGTGAAATAAATGGCGAGAGACCAAGAACTCTCTTAAAAGATTAAGGTATGTGGTTATGAGGCGCGAAGTTCAAAGCATTCGAGAGCTATGGAATACGTGGAAAGAGAAGCTTAGAGAAGAGCCAAAGCCACCATGAAAAAGACCCGAAATTGAATCATGGTGCGGGGGGTGGGATTTGAACCCACGCGGGCCTACGCCCACCCGGTCCTGAACCGGGCGCCTTGGACCAGGCTTGGCTACCCCCGCCCTAGACTTTAGGGGGTAGTGTTTAGATCGTATTAAAACCTTGGGAGAGTAAGGAGGTGATCGTTTGGTGCTCCGGCCGGGATTTGAACCCGGGTCTGGGGCTCGAAAGGCCCCTATGCTTGGCCTGGCTACACCACCGGAGCACCAAGAAGCAAGAGAACTGACTCGCGATTTAAAGGTTGGCGACTCATATGGAGACTCCCAGCCTGTCTTCGAGCTTCTCCCTGAGGTAGCTAACGAATAGCTCCTTAAGCCGCTTGGCTGATGGACTCATAGCCTTGAATATCTCC
>Ga0180302_10000112_pt1 | contig 31670 bp, 31 predicted proteins | sample GuaBasSediGuay17_FD_121794 | JGI IMG/M metagenome (GOLD analysis project Ga0180302, IMG submission 121794) | Subseafloor sediment microbial communities from Guaymas Basin, Gulf of California, Mexico - Guay17, Core 4571-4, 12-15 cm | ecosystem: Environmental > Aquatic > Marine > Hydrothermal... | reverse complement strand
TTATAGTTGCATATTAGCGCGGCTTTAACAGGGTAGGGCTTCTCCCTTAAGATGTTTTCCACCAACGTTGAGAATATGCCATGGCCCAGCTTGTCGAGGAGAGGAAGCAGATGTTTACCGTCAGCCTTCTCCTTGACGCTTGGAGGGGGTGGAGGAGGATAGATCTTATTTACGTCAGGTACTTTAAAGGTCCTAGGGAGTATCACTCCTCCAACATTATCGATGGCACCCACTAAAGCGTTTAGTATAACTATTGCGTGGGCTAGCTTCCAGCTATTAGTGTAATTGGGACCCGCCGCGTCTCTCTTATGAGTTAAGGCCATGGAGGGTTTGATAGTCGCAAACTCTCTTGCTACCTTCCTTATAGTTTCGGCCGGCACCTCAGTGATACCTTCAGCCCACTCAGGCGTATACGGTTTGACCCAAGATACTATCTTATCCTCATAATCCTTGAAGTTAGTGTACTTAGCTACGTAGTCCTCATCGTACAGCCCTTCATTGATTATGACGTTCATCATAGCTAAGGCGAAGGCGAGATCTGTACCTGGCTTAATAGGTATCCACTCTGTCGCTTTAGCCACCGTCGTCGTGTATAGCGGGTTTAACACCACTATTTTAGCTCCTTGCTTAACAGCCTCGCTGAATTGATGGGTATAGACGATCTTGCCTTTGGCTGGTTGATCCCAGCCAAAGCACAGGATGTACCGAGCATTCTTTACATCATGAACAAACGTCGGCGTGAACATCGTATATTTGCGTACTAAGACATTGGTTATTACACAAGTATCTAGGTGACTTATGTAATTAGGGCTGCCAAGGGCATGTGCTAACCTCACAAGCCAGGGCTTATATGGTGGGTGTCCCATGAATATTATCGTATGACCGCCGTATTTCTCCTTAATTTCCTTGAACTTGTTGGCTACTAAATCTAAGGCTTCCTTCCAAGATATTCTAACCCACTTCGGATCTACATCGATGCCTTTCTCGGGGTTTGTCCTCTTTAACGGGTACTTGAGCCTATCTGGGTCGTATGCGTACCATATGCCAGCGTTACCTTTAGCACATAATTTGCCTTGACTCTCTAAATCGTTGATGTTACCTCTTAAGTCGGTTAGGTAACTGTCACCTTCTACGTAGGCTTTAAAGGCACAAGCTGAGCCACAAATCCCGCATACACCATACTTTAAGGAGCTTCTATAAAGGCGGTCCCAGTAATAGTCGTGCGCCTCGACCTCTATGGGTTGAAGTGTACTTAAGCCTAGGCTTGCCAATAGACCCGCCGAAGCCATAGTTTTAAGGAATTCTCTCCTAGTTAAGCGAGTCATCCTTCATCCCTCCTTCCTAGAGATCTTCATTCTTCTCGCTATGACACCCCCTACTATGGCGGCTCCGAGAGCAAGCACAAGGCTCTCACCCACTCCACTGCCGGTCAACATGCTCGTGGCCTCCTTCAGGAGCGTATCAGCCCCGCTGACCTTAGACTTGACATAGGGCGCCTTCATAGGTGTAGGCAGCCCCAGCTTCTCAGGAGGAGCTGTGAGGACCATTATTACCGAGGTGCCTCCAGCCTCGTGAACGCCGTACACGTAGCCGCCTATTTCCTTCGCCCTTTCCTCAGCCATCTTAATTATCTCACTACGCTCACCGAACTTGAGGGCCCCTGTTGGACAGGTTGAGACGCACGCTGGTTCAAGTCCTAAGCGAAGTCTATCAATGCACATTATGCACTTCCTAGTCCCAACACCCCTGCCAAACTTAGGTACAGAGAATGGACATGCCTCAACGCAGGCTAGACAGCCTACACAGCGCTCTGGGTGAGTAACTACTGCCCCGGTCTCCCTATCTTTGACTATGGCTCGAACGGGACATACTGCCTCGCATACAGGCTCTAAGCAATGCATACACCTATTAACCACGAAATGTAGTTTAGGGCCGTTTTCTTCTTCGACCCATACGTACTTAACTACGTTCCAAGTATTGGATGTTAGGCTCTGAGGATTCCCAAAGTCCATGCCCTCGGTTTCGTCAGCTTCTAAGCCATTCCACCTCTTACAGGCAACTTGACAGGCCCTGCAGCCTATGCACAGGGAGGAGTCGTAGAGTATAGCGTACATCCCTCTTCATCCCCTTTAGCAGAAAAATTCTATTTTTATTAAATTTATAAGCATTCATGGAACTGAATCATGGAAAGAAAATAGTGGCAGGTGTGGATTAGGATAAAAGGGGTATCTGGCCCGCTACTAAGAAGCAGTATCTCATGTAGAAAGCCCCTACCAGCACTAAGGACGAGGCTACTATCATCAGCGGCGCGTAGAACTTCAGATACTTAGCGGTTCTTCCTTTCCATGCTAGGAACAACTCTATGATTATTGGTATGATTATACCTATTAGGAAGAAGCCTACCCAGAATAGCGGGGCTAAGGTCCCCGTCAAAAGTAATTGTGCCGACTGCTTAGCTATGCCTGATGTTCCGTTTAGCATCACATATAGGTATAGTAAGGCTATGCCGCCTTCCAGGGCTAACATGTAACCGTCGGCTACATCAAGCCTATGCATCATTTCCACGAATAGCTTCTGGGACTCCTCGGTCACCTGTACTAGTCTTAGTATGGCTAAGCATAGACCTATAGCCATCAACCCAGTTGAGACCGCTGATATAAAGAATAGCGCCGTTATCAACGGCGTCTCCCAGAAAGGTTCAGCCCAAGCTATACCTAGCACGAAACCTGTGTAGCCTGCTAGCCCTGACCCTAATATGAACAGTATGAGCTCAAATAACTTTCTAGGCTTCACGTACACCGACCATGGAAAGAGGGATTTTAGCCACGGAAGTGAGTCCGGTGGTAGAAAGGTGGCATATATTAGGCCTATAGGCAGTATAGCCGTTATGACGCATGTGCCGAAGGTTATCATCGACGTTGGGTTACTGTACATGAAGAGGAGGCGTTCTGGGTGCCCTGCATGTATAGATAAACATAATCCACATAATGCCGTGGCCAGTATGCCTATGTAGGAGCCAAACTTCATTATCTCCCTAAATTCCTCGCCTGAGATGAAGCTGGTGGTTGAGGCTACTATAAACGAGCCGCCGCCTAAACCACCAAAGTATAGTGCCGCCGCTATCACCGGGCCCCATGGGAGCTCCATTTCTTAACCCCTCGGTATTTCCTTGATCTTAGCCTTGATGATTCTACTCCTACGCCATAGAGCGAAGGCTAAAAAGATGAAAGCGCCACCACCAAAAATGGCTAAGCCCCCACGCTCCATGAGCATTTTAGGATAACCTTTCGGTGCTGGTACTAGCATCTCAGGCTCTGGGTAATCTACTTCTTCAAAGGGGACGTCTGATATCACTATAACGTTAGTCCCAAACTCACGCGTAACAGAGATTTCACCTTGAGAACCTAGCTCCTCTTCAGTGGCCCCCCATACGTAAACTCTTCTGCCCTCGCCTTGAAGCTCCTTGACCCTCTCGCGTACTTTCATTAAAATCTCATTCCGGCTGCCAAAGGTTAGAGCGCGCACTGGACATACACTCACGCAGGCTGGAGCTAGGCCTTCTTCTACTCTATCTAAACACATCCAGCATTTAACCGGGACACCCCATTCGTCATAGAAGGCTCTAGCTTTATAGGGACAAGCAACTACGCAGTATTGACAACCAAAGCACCTTGAGAAGTCCGTTAAGTTGATGCCTTTATACTGGTATATAGCCTTGGTTGGGCATACGTACATACAGGGTGGTTCCAAGCAGTGCATACACGATCTTCTCATGAATACCGCTCTGCCGTCGTAGTGTCTAAGATTGTAAAACCTGTCTATGACCATAAAGTGATGCACGTCAGGCCTTGGCTTCTCGGGAGGTTCCTGGGGACCTTTCAAGTCCTCCACAAGAAAGGGGAATCTACCTCCCAGTTTACCGTTCCATAATTTGCAAGCAATGACACATGAATTACACCCTATGCACTTCGTTGAATCATATAGAATGGCGTAATAGTCTGAGCGGTCGGCTTGCCCGTTATGTTGAAGCGCCTCTGAAGCAGGAAGAAGCGAAGCAATCGCTCCTCCCGCGATAGCTTTAAGGAAAGTCCTCCTCTCAGGCTCGTCTCCACTTGGAGTAGGCATTCCCTTCACCTAAGGGGGTCTATCACGTGATGAAAAAGTTTATAAAAATAGTAGTTTTAAAAGTTTCGGAAGATATCAAGGCCTTCTCGACGGAAAGAGCAGCTACATGTTATGGTCAAGTCGATATACTACCTAAGTCCATAGTTAACTCCACGCGTAATGAGTCCTCATCAGTTATAGAAAACTCGTCGGACTTCCAATTAATTCTGAGGCTTCATTTGGCCTTGGCCTTTATAATCGTTAAGCAGTCCTCAAACTCCGAGGTCTCACCGCTTTTTCCTAATTTAATTTCAAAGTCTTTAAAGGGTTCCATTAAAGAGTAAACAAGAGCCCTTAGCCAAACGCATAGTGCTTCAGAGTACTCAGCTATTAATTCTCTGAAAATGCAGTTAGTTAATTTGACTACTACCTCATTAACACAGTCACCAGTCACTAAGGGACTAAAGCCTAATTCTCTTAGCTCAGGTAATATGTACTTGCAGAAGGTGTCAATATCCCATTTAGTTATGTTATGGTTTAATTTAACCTTAAATAGTATGTTTTGACCAAGCTCCCTTCCAGCAGCCTCCATTAAGGACACGAGCTCGTCGTAGCCACGCTTTTTCACTACGCTATTCATGAGGAGCTTGAGAAGGAGCTCATACTGTCTTTTAGGAAAGCTTAGATTTAAGTACTCTTTAGTAACTTCATACAATTTCCTTGGTCTTCCTGGCGTCGACTTAACCTCAAGCATAGGCCTTACTAGCCCTGCTTGCTCCAGTATCCTGAGATGATACTGAACAGTAACCCTCCTCAACCCGGTACTTCTTGCAATCTCATCGATGCTTAAGGGTCCAGAGCAGAACAATAATTCAAGTATAGCCCTTCTAGCATCGTCGGCTAGGGCCTTACAGGCTATGACCTCTTTGCAGTTAAGCATCTCAGGTCCTTCCTAACTAAGTCAAAGGGACTCTTAAACTTTATAAATGGCTGATAAAGTGTGATCTTTAAACCTCACCGTCGCTTAATTCCTTAGAGATTTTATTTAAGCTCCGTTAATCTTACAACACGTAGGCCTCTATGGTAAGAGAGGCAAAGCTTTTTCCAGGCCAAGTTCCTAAGATTAAACCCCCCTGTCCTGTATTGTTCATGCCCACCCAAAAACCAACGTCATACATTCCTCGTTCTACATAATCTAGCAGCGTCAACTTCTACCCCTATCACTCGAAACCCTCATGGCTCAGCTTAGTTAACGCTGATCGCTTAAGAGTTCCCTAGGAGAGGAGGGGGCGATCCTTTCAGGGCGGATTAGATGTAGGTGTAGGCCAAGGTCGTCTATGGGGTGTAGGCCTAAGGCTAAGCCTACAAGCTGAGACACGTGGAGTACGGGTATGGTTTTATCTAGCTCGCCCAGGTTCTTCATTTGATATTGAGCCCTGTCTATCGCCAGCTGACATGCCGTGCACATTACCAGTACTGCTTCAGCTCCTGAGTTAAGGAGGCTCTCCACCTTGAGCTTAGTAATAGGGTTTAAGGCCTCCATGATTCGGGGCCACTTCATCGCCGTCGCTCCGCAGCATAGCTTCTTCTCGTCGTAGCTTACAATGTCAGCGCCCATTGAGAGAGCTATATCCTCGAGTATGTCCTCCCCTTCAACCCCCTTCAGCGCCCTCTCCCTCATGGCATAAGCATAATGGCAGCCTACGTGGACAGCTACCTTGACCCCCCTCAACGCGTCCCCCGCAGCCTTCTTAAGCTCGTCTCTAGCGCGCCAAAGCACCTCGGCTACGTGTAGACATTTTACCTCATCCCTCAACGCTAAGTTGAGCGCTCTGTAGCAACCGTTACACGGCGTCACCATGGTGCCCTCCTTGGAAGCCGCCTTAAGGCTATGGATAGCGATCCTTTCAAGGCCCTCCCTATCTAGTAGGCCTGCAATTTCGAAAGGCATACCACAGCACAATGTGACCTCGGGAGCTGAGACCTCAAAGCCTAGCCCCCTCAACACCTTAATTGATGAGTAAGCCACGCCGGGGTAGATGCTGGTGGCTATACAGCCGGGAAAGAGAGTTAGCTTCTCAGCCAGCCCCCTTCACCTCCTTAAGCTTGCCGAAAACCTCCTCAAGCTCAGCCTTAATCTCGGCCGGTAATGGACGTGGACTTAGGCCTTTTGCGACGCCAAAACTCTGGGCCTCGCTACTTGTAGGGGGTACGATAACCCCCATACTCAACATGTTGTTAAGGGCCTCAAAGTAGGCGTCAAGAGCCCCCTCCTCAACGCCCTTCCTAACAGAAGCCCTCCTCAACGCCTCGACGATATTCACTATGCGCACCTCATTTGGACATATAGCCTCGCAGGTATGGCATAGTAGACAGAGCCACTGGTCGTCACCTACAGCGCTCCTCCTCCCCGTCAACAGAGCTAATAATATCCTGCGAGGGCTGAAGCTCATAGTAGCTCTAGCTGAAGGACAGGCTGAGCTACATGCGCCGCACTGTATACATCGACGCCCTTCCAGGAGGGCTACTTGGACCGCTTCTTCAACATCAGCCACTTTGCGCCCCCTCCATCCACCCCCTGATCTCGTTCTTTAACCTCTCAACATCACCCCTCTCTAGGAGTACTCTCGCCTTAGGCATGCTCAGGGCTTTTAAGGCAGCCTCAACTCTCTCCTTGACTTTACTAAAGCCTGGAGGTATTGGGGGTATGGGTCTGGGAGGAGGAGGTACGTACTCCTCGACAGGTACTGTCACCTTCCTGGCGTACACCTCCTTCGGTGGCCTATAGCCCTCGATCAGCCTCTTAAAGAGGTCACCGTAGCCCGCCTCCCAAGGTTCTTCACCACCTTGAACCCTCACCTCCCTTCTTCTAACGCTGAGCGCCTCGACTGGGCATGCTTCTTCACAGGCTCCACAAAATATGCACGCCTCCTCAGCAGCTTTCACCTTATCGGGACCTCTAGCCTTCGAGACGAAAACGGCCCTCGTCGGGCATATATTGATACAGTTTTTGCATCCTGAGGGATCGCACTTCTCAGGTCTCACCATTACTACCTCGCCCTTGAAGGGCTTCTCGCAGCTCAAAGCCTTCACTGGGCACATCGCCGCGCATAAGCCACAATACACGCAGAGGTCTTCATCGATCTTTATCGACCCATCGACTTTAGGTCCCTCCACGACCCTTGGAGGAGCCTTGAAGCACTCAACCTTTATGGCATCGACGGGGCATATCTTCTCACAGAGCCCACAATAGTCACATAACTGCTCGTTAACGAGAACTGTAAGGCCTGGCTTAAAGCCCGGGGGCTCAGGCTTGACCCATACTATCTTGATTGCCTCACATAGATCTTCGCACAGCCCACAGTAACAACACCTCTCAAGGTTAACCGTTATTTTACCCTCAGCCCGCTCACCGACCTCCTCATGGTACTTAACTAGTTCATCCTTTTTCACTACCTTAACTTCAGCCTTAATAGCCTCTCTAGGACATACTCTTTCACAGAGGTGACATGGTAGGCACTTTTCCTCATCAAGTGAAAGACTTCCCTTAATCCTCGGGTACTCTCTACCACCTTCAATGTTCACCTTCAATGCATGTGTTGGACAGACTGATGAGCATATGGGACAGACTACGCATTTACTTTCATCTATCGTGATCAGAGGGGCTTCAATTCTGCCTGACGCCACTTCCTTGACGGGGCCCAGGGCTATGGCCTGGGTTGGGCATAGGCTTACACATAGACCGCAGCCTACGCAGCGATCGATGATGAGGGTAAGCGTCTTCCTTAGGACAGGGCCCTCCCACCTATAGGTGAGCGTGTTCTCCTCGATTGAAACCAGCTCAGTGCATGGTTTACTGGACACTCACCGCCACCTCTGAGCCTATTGGACCTAAGCTGGCCACCTCCTCCACAAACCCCCTTATTAGCTCGGCCAACCTCTTCCCCTCCGTGGCCGAGGCTCCTTCAATGCGAAGTCTACGAGGATCGATCCCGAGCTCTTTAAGCACCTCCTTCAACGCTCTTGCCCTTTCGTTGGCCTTCGCCCTGCCCACCCTATAGTGACAGTCCTGCTCGTGGCAGCCCACAATGAGGACGCCATCAGCCCCTAAGCTGAAGGCCTCTAGGATGTGAGAGGGGGACCACCTAACGCTACATGGCACTCTTATGATCCTTATATTAGTCGGGTACTGGATCTTACTCATCCCCGCGTTGTCCGCGGCGGCGTAACCACACCACTGACACATGAAGGCAACTATTAGCGGATATTCCTTCTTCTCCGATAGTAGATCCCTTAACATCGTCGATATTTGCTCATTGCTGAGTAGCCCGCCAGGTGGCGTTAAGGCACCGGTGGGGCACACAGCATAACAGGCTCCACAGCCACGGCATGCATACTCGTCGACGATCACCCTGCCCTTCTCGGCCCTCAGGGCACCAAAGGGACAAGCGCTGACGCAGGCGAGGCAACGTTTACAGATATCTGGGTTTATGGTCGGCGCGTAGACCTCGACCTCCACTTCGCCCTTACCTATGAGCTCGGCAGCTCTAGCAGCTGCAAGGCCTGCCTGCATGACCGACTCGGTTATGTCCTTGGGCCCTGTGCAGGCGCCCGCCACGAAGATCCCCTTACTGAACGTGTCAGCGGGATTGAGCTTGAGGTGGTACTCAGCTAAGAAGCCGTAGTCGCCTAGCTGTAAGCCAAGCATCCTGGCGATCTCCCTATTGCCGGGTGAAGCCTCCATGCCTACACTTAATACGATCAAGTCGAACTCCTCCTCAACCATTGTCGATGAAAGCGTGTCCTCATAGAACACCTTAACCTTACCATCCCTCGCTGCCCTTAACTGGCCCACTCTGGCTCTCACAAAGCGGACCCCTATCTCCATAGCCCTTCGGTACGCCTCTTCGCAGGCTTTCCCCGAAGCTCTTATGTCGGTGTAGAATATCGTAACCTCGGCGTTCGGTAATGCTAACTTGGTCTGTATGGCCTGCTTAATGGCATTCATACAGCATACTCTACTGCAGTATGGTCTTCCAATTCTGTCTGACCTACTTCCCACGCACTGTATGAAGGCTATTTTCTTAGGCTCCTCTCCATCCGATAGCCTAATTATCTTCCCCTTCGTCGGCCCTGAGTTGTTAAGCATTCTCTCGTACTCAGGGCCTGTGATCACGTTGAGGCATTTACCGTAGAGGTACTCGTCAAGATCCCTTGGGTCGAAGGGCTTGAAACCTGTAGCTACTATTATGGCGCCTACTTTTATCTCCACGTACGAGTCCTTGTCGTCGAAGTTTATGGCCTTGGGGTCGCATACACCTAGGCAGGACATACACCCTATGCATTTAGCCATGTCTATGTAAGGCGCTGGCGGGACTGCTTCATGCGATGGCTTAACTATCGCCCCCCTAGTGCCTATGCCATAGTCGTACTCGTTAGGCACTTCAATAGGGCAAACCTCAAGGCACTTATTACAACCATTACATAGCCTCTCGTCAACGTACCTAGCCCTCTTAAACACCTTGACTACGTAGCTGCCCGGCGCCCCCTTAACGTCGACGACTTCACTTAACGTGTACACCGTGATGAGGGGGTGGTTATAAGCCCTCGCGAGTTGAGGACCTAACACGCAGATACTGCAGTCAAGAGTTGGGAACACTTTATCCCACTTAGCCATATGGCCTCCCAAGAAGCCATCCTTCTCAACCAAGTACACCTTGATGCCCATGTCTGCCAGCGCTAAGGCTGCTGTGACCCCTGCAACCCCTCCTCCTATGACGAGGACCGCCCTCTCAACGGGGATCTTGACTACCTTAGCATTCCTCGCTAGGGGGGCTGCGGCCACAGCCATGCTGAGCAGGTCGACAGCCTTAATCGTGGCCCTAGGAGGATCGTAGGAGTGGACCCATGAACACTGCTCTCTAAGGTTGACTATTTCCACAAACCCTCTATTGAGGCCTACCTCCTCAGCTACCCTCTTAAACAGCTCGCCGTGAAGCGAGGGTGTACAACATCCTACGATAAGCCTTGTAGCGCCCTCCTTCTCTATGGCCTCCCTTATCCTCCTCAGCCCGTCGTCGCTACAGCAGTGTTCATGATCGTAGACCGCCACGTCAGGATGTCTACGCTTAAGTTCCCTCGCCACCTCAGCTACGTCCACGACCCCCGCTATGTTTGAGCCGCAGTGGCAGATGAACACCAGGGTCTTGCCGACGGCCTCTTCAGCCACACAGTCCACCCTTAGAGCATCTGTACTAACCTGTCAAGGAACTCCTCCTCAACGGCCACGGTGTCAGGAGGTCTCATAATAGGCTTCAACTCCACCTCAACCCCATCCATTCTCGTGACAGCCCCGCCGCTCTCCACGCCTGTCACCGCGGCGGGTACCCTGACCGTAGCAGCATGGAAGGCCTTAGACTCTTCCTCCTCGAGGGCTATGGCGGGTATGCGCGACAGCTCCTCGATCGCTGTGGACGTGAGGTCCTCAAGGCCCCCTCCTTTAATTATGAGAGCGGCGTCGACCTTTTTATGCTCAAGCGCCCAATTAGCTGTGACCTCGAGAGAGGCCCTACCTTCAGGCGAGGAGAAATCAATAGCCCTGGGCGCTCCTTTAAGCTTCTTAGTTATCAGCGCTTGACCCATGGAGTTCACATGTTCAGCCATGGGGATTATGGAGACCTTCTTCCCCAAGCCGAGGAGGACCTTAGCTAGCCTAGCTATTGAATCCATGGCTTCCTTAGGCTTGTCCGTAGACAGCAGGCCCCTCCCGACGAAGATGGCTATGTAGCTGGCCCTGGACATATCTCTGGCCGTCGATGAGAGCTCTTCGAGGCTAACCCCCGCTACACGGTCAAAGCCTAGGGTGCCGCCTAGAACAAGGCTTTCTAAGGCCGATGCGAGCTTAGCGTCCTCTCCAGGCTTCACGATGAGCTTGTGCTGAGCTATCTTCATGGTCCCTGTCTCCTTGACGTCCATCACGGCTACGACCCTGCTCTCCCTACCCATGGGGACGCTCCTACCCCTCGGGAAGACAGCATAGCGGCTTGCGTGTCTGAGGTGGGTGTCTGATGGATCCGAAGCCCAGTAGAATATGAAATCAGCGTCCTCAAGTATTTCGTCCAGTCTGGCTTCTAGTAAGGAGGAATCTAAGTTAAGTGTTAGATGACAAACACTACTAGGGGCGTCGTAGACCCCCCCAAGTTTCTCAGCAAGCTTGATCATGAGCTCGACAGCTCTGTTCGAGCTGCAAGAGCCCCCATAAATTAGAGGACTTCTAGAGGACTTTAATAGTTCACACGCCCTCTCGAGGGCCTCGTCTAATGAAAGCTCCCTTATGGAACCCCCATCAACGACGGCTGGCTTAAGAGGCCTTGCTTTAACTACCTCCTTCATCCTCTTAACACCATGGCTACACGCAGCCATCACTTTAAGGACCTCTCCATCCTTAACCTCAACCTCGACGTCGTCGCATAGCAGTGAGCAGCCTGTACATATGGTGGCCTGGAGCGCCATCAGGCTACCACCTTTATTGCCCCACTATAACATACCATCTCGCAGACGTTGCAGTTCATTCTATGAGGTGGGTATCTTCTGCACTTCTCAAGGTGAAGCACTTTGATTTTACCGTCCTCAACTAGCCATAGAGCCTCGCTAGACGACGGGTTAAGCCCTCTACCAGCCTTAGGGTCTATGGCCACATTAGCTGGACATGCAACGACACAGTTGCCGCATCCTACACATTTCTCCAGGTCTATGGTTACGAGAGTCTCAGTAGCTGTAAGGAGAGGGGCTAAAAGCTGCCTAAGACCGGCTAGCTTATCAGCATACTTGGGGTCTGAGATCAACGGAGGGCAGTCTTCGATCTTAGCTTGCCTATTGATAAGCTTAACAGCGAAACCCATGCATGTCGTCCCGCACTTCTTACAATTGATCCCGGGAAGCAGTTTGTAGACCTGGAGGGGGGTTATCCTAGATGACATGAAGCTATGCACCCAGTCTCCTCATCCTTCGCCACCCCAAAAGCCCCCTAATAGTTAAAGCTTTCCACGTCGCTGTTCAGTCCCTCAATCTACTTAGGCATCTCTAGCTATGGGTACACAGAAGAGAAAAGCAACTTTAGGGGGACACTTATTAAGTAGCAACTTTATGGTCACGCGCGTTCTAAGATATTTGTCGGGAAAAGGCTTTACCACTTAACCGCTTGATTTTTTTACCGTTAAGTTAAGTCTGTATGGTGCATACTTTGATTTTACGTTACTTGCACCTTCCTGTATATCATCACCTGGCTGTGGATAGGTACGTATCATGGCGCCGTTGAGGAGGACTGGAAAATCCAGCTACTTAAGCAGATTTTCAACAAAGTCAACGTCGACATGGGTATGGGGCTACTGTTTAAGCTCCACCTAATAAAAAAGAGGATGCCGTCAGTATTCCTCACACTTAACAGCGAAATAATTTCTATCGTGGCCGCAGGAAGGACATTTCTTAGGAGGCTCCTCTCCATAATGTACGTAGCCACATTTAAGACACACCCAGTAAACTTCGTGGTCCTTTCTCCACACGGTGCCTCCTTCTATGTTCCTTAGAAGCTTCAGGTATCTTTCCTCGTGGTGCCTCTCAGCCTCGGCAATAGCTCTAAGCGTAGCTGCTACGTCGAGGAAACCCTCCTTCTCAGCTACCTCAGCGAAGTGAGGATACATCTCAGAGTACTCGTAGCGTTCACCGGCCGCTGCAGCCTTAAGGTTCTCAGCGGTATTACTCAGCGTTAAAGGAGCTGCTGCATCTACGGTGAGCTCTCTTAAGTCCCCTCTAAGCCTCTGTATGAGCTTGAATAGGGTCTCAGCGTGTTCCTCCTCGTTGCTGGCGGTTAAGCGAAACACCTGAGCTACTTGGACGTAACCCTCCTTCTCAGCTATGCCCGCATAAAACACGTAGCGGTTTCTCGCCTGGGACTCGCCTATGAAGGCCTTAACGAGGTTTTTAAGGGTCTCCATAGAGAGAACCCCCACCTTAACCTGACTCCTTCACCCATAAGCCGTGTAAATCGCAGTACGCTTTAACGATCATCTTGCCTCCGCCTACCCTAAAGCTTGCCTCAGGATCCATGCCCGGCTTAAGGAAAACCTTACAGGCTTGTCCATTCGTCTCTAGCTCTACCCACTCAATGAAGTGCCCCTCCTCCATGGGGTGAGCTACACTGCCCACCTTAACTTTAACTTCGTCACCTACCCGCCCCACTACAGGTACGTGTTTCTCCCATCCTTCAACACCCTCTCCTCTCTCCTCTATTAGCTGCATAGGTTGACCACAGCATACCAACTTGTCCACTCCAGCGTGTAGGACCACCACGATGTTGCCGCATACATTGCATTTACATATCCTCCTAAGTTCAGCCATGATTCATCGAGCCTATCACCCGCGTATTATTATATTTAAGGGTTGTGGAGAAGGCCAAGGAGCTTATAAAAACTTCTAGCAATTTTCCACTTCCTCCATTAACTTTAATAGCTAGCTACTTAAAAGACGCCAAGATGTTGGTACCCTGACATGCCAGTCGTACTTAATGTTGAATTGAGGATGCCCCGGCCGGGAGTCTCACGGGCGAGGTTAACCTCGCCTGTTTTGAACCCGGGTCGCCGGCTCGAAAGGCCGGTATACTTGACCGTTCTAGCGCCCTGCGCGGGCGTGGCTATACTACCGGGGCTTGGCCGGGGCGTTTTTATAGCCGAGGCTGGGGGTCTTAAGCTTTACCTTGAGGTTCTTTTGAAATAAGTAAAAGGCTTAGCGCGTACTCAATTATAATTTAATCTAAACGTGTTGCAGTGGGTATTAGCTGGGTATTCTGCTAGTAGGTTGCGGTGTGTCAAGGCGGCGGGGCTAAGTATAGCTTAGTGTACCTGAGTACCTGAGAGCTATGGCTTTAATAGTAGCCTGCTCCCGTTGTGGCTTCATACTTAAGAGAATTGAAGCTGAAGAAGCTTCGCTTAGCGCTAGGAGCCCTCTTCTCCTCGAGGTAGCTAGAAAGTACGGTAGTAGGTGCCCTAGGTGTATGAAGCCTCTGAGCTCCAAGCCCGAGAGCATAGAGGTCCAACCGGCCGGGAAAGTGAGCCCGAGGCAACTTAAAGCGATGACCTCCATGTCCTCCTGGCCCAGCAGCCTCCTAGGCCTCGTTAAGCGGTGGGGGGCCTAAAGGGAGGAAGTGCGGCCGCCGGGATTCGAACCCGGGTAACAGGCGTGGAAGGCCTACACGCTCAGCGCTCTGTGTCCTGGACCAGGCTAGACCACGGCCGCCTTCTTATGAGGTAGCTAAGCCCCCTTTATTTTTTCCCCGCCTCGCGCAGAAGCTGTTCAACCGTAGCTAGGTGCCTAGCTGCCTTGATAGCTTCAGGGGTCACTTCAAAGACCACGCCGCGCTCTACGACTAGGTGCTTAACTTGGCCTCGATACCCTGTGAGCTGCCTCGCCTGCTCCACAGCTACGTGGAGTTGCATACAGTGCGGAGACCCGTTCATGGTTAACACGGTTATCGACCTAGGCTGAGACTTATACATGATGGTGGCCACCTTGAAGCCCACCCTATCCATATGGAGCTCCTGTAGACAGACAGCCAACGCTGACTTGTCCTGAGACAGGCTACGCCAGAGCTCAGGGTATTCTACGGCCATACACTTACTATGCAACAATAGGTCGGCCTCCTTTAGGTAGGAACTTGTCACGCTCGTAGACATCAGGTCCCGGGACACGCAACACCACCGTTAACGTTAACCGGACGCCCGGGCCTTAAAGAACACGCTTAGCCCCACGTAACCCCCTCCATAGAGTTCGGGGCGCTTGGACTCGACAAGGCTCCTAAAAGCGTCGCCGCTACAGTGGACAGGGTATATCTTCTTGACCCCCTGCTTGAGAAGGGCGTTTAAAGTAGACTCTAGCCTTTGAGGACTAGCTCCAGCTAGGTGGAAGCCTCCTATGACGGCGTACACCTCCGCGTTCAGGTCGTGGGAGGCCTTATAGACAAGGTTCTCCACGCCTGGATGGCTACACCCTACGAGGAGAACGAGGCCTAGGCCCTCCACCTTAACCGCTACCGCCTGCTCGTAGGGAGGACCATATAGCTGGCCGATCACCGCCACTCCTTCAGCGACCATCGCCGTGTCCTCAACCTCCACGACCTCTAAGCCTAGCTCAGCGATCCACTCCTTGACCCTCCCATCCATGCCGGCGGGCACGTACACTCTACACCTCGGTTTAAGCTCAGCTATCAAGGCTAGACCCCCCACGTGGTCTCCGTGACCGTGAGAGACCACAACAAAGTCCACCTTAGAGAGGTCCACGCCTAAGATCTCAGCGTTACGTCTAAGGACCTCGGGGCTACCATCAGCGTCAAAGAGGAAGCGATTACTGGGCGTCTCCACATAGATCGAGAGGCCCCAAGGAGAAGCTAAGCTGCTTATGTTCCCTCTATTATTATCGACCAGCAGGGTAACGTTGACCCACTTAACGCCACCGACCACAACACCGCGTCCACCGCCACCTCCAGGCAACAGCGATAGAACGTGGATAGCCGCTAAGACAGCCATAATGGCCAGCGCTACGGCTAGCTTAACTGGAAAACGCAACCCGTTGAAACTACAGGCTCAGCGCTAAATAAACGTCAGCGGCGCACCATTAGTTAGGTTTTTAAGGAGACCTTAAACGGCCTTAAAATGGAGCGGGGGTTCCCGAGCCAGGTCCAAGGGGGCGGACTCAAGAACAGGCTTGGGGTATCCGTTGGCGAAGGCCGGCGTGGGTTCAAATCCCACCCCCCGCATTAATCCACGCCTTTAAGCGCAGCGGGTAGGCGATGGCTGAAATACCTGCTAGCGGCCTCCTTGACGTAGCCTAAATCAAACTCCAGGTGTACGTCGCCCATCTCCCCCCTGAGCACCTCAAAGCCGTGCCTACAAAGGTCTATGAGGGAGGCGGCTCCATTAGGCGCCAGCACCTCCCTAACGCTGCTAAAGACCAGCTCCACCTCCAGGCAGTGATGTAGCAGCAGGATGGAGGACCGCGTTAAACTCGTCGGGGACGTCGATAAAGCGCCTGGCGTAAGCTAGGCTCCCTCGTATATCCTCAGCCGCCCCTAAAATAGAGGTCACGCTGGGCAGTCTCTCAACCAGGGCTCTTAACATGGCTGGCGAGGCGTCTAAGGCGTACATCGTCGCCTCAACGCCGAGCCTCTTTAACGCGTCCACGACCCTAGCCGTAAAGAAGCCTGTCCCAGCCTCAACCTCCAACACCGCTCCGCCCTGCCCTAGGTAAGGTGAGAGGGGTCACCTCTAAGTTCACTATGCGGGCTAACCCTCTCCACTAAAATAGCCAAGGACAAGCCTATCTCTCACCACAGCTTATTCCTCGGAGAAGGAGAGGTCTTGCCTTAAGATTAAGTCCACTAAGGGCACCCTAAGCTCCTTTAAAGCCTCCTTGAGGGTATCGTAGCTCAAATAATCAGGTAGGGACACAGCGTGTAGGTAGACGCCCCCGGATTTAATCGAAGCGGAGATCCGTTTAAAGGAAAACCAGAAAAACGTAGGTGAGTATGGTCGAAGCAGGGCTATGCGGTAGGAGCTGCTTGTCGTGCCCTCTCCACGGCCCCCTCTGCTCAGGCTGCGACAACCGAGGATGCCTTGTCCTAGCCTGTTTTAAAGGCAAGAGGTACACAGGGATCAATGCCGCTGGCTGCATTTACACCTCGGTGTGCCCGAGAAAGGTGGACGCAAGAAGCGTTAAGCTAGACATACCTCTACCCACAGCTAAGGCTAGGCAGAGGCTTAAGAAGACTCCACGCTTCATACCGATCATTAAGGCCGGGGATCGGAGATCTTGGTTCTGGAGGTGGGTCGCTGAGCCAAGGACAGTTATAGTTAAGCTCCACGACCTAATGGTCAGCCCTGAGCTCTCTGCTCAAGCCGAGGCGGAGGGCCTACGGGGCTACCTAAACCTTGACGGCCAAACCATAGTGTCCACGGTTATGCCCGACGAGGCCATGGCTAGGCTAAGCTTAGAGGACTACCAGCGCTACCTGAAGAGCTTAGAGCCAGACGCCTTCTTCAACCCTGACTCAGAGACCTACATCGACGACCCTCGCCTATACTCGTGGAGGTCCCTGCTAAGGTCGCTTAAAATGACCTCCGAGCTAGCTAAGCTAGACGCCGAGCTCATAGGGCTAATTAAAGGCGCCAACAGGGAACAGGTCAGGTACTGCGTCAAGACCCTAAGCCAGCTAAGCGTAACTAAGTACGCCCTCCCCAGCAGGGAGCTCTGGCGAGACGGACTCTTCAAGGAGTTCCTAGCCTACGCCTTAGAGGCCCTAGAAGACTACGTCGGAGGACGCTACCAGCTCATCATCTACGGAAGGCCCTACACCTGGGCCACTGAATACCCCCACGCCAGCCTATCATGGTTCATAAACGCCCAGAAACGAGCCTGCTACCAAGGAACCCAGCCAATCATACACTACATCCTAGACGACCACCTATACTGCGACGAATGCCCATGCAACTGCCCAGCCTGCCAGGAAATAAAGGAGGAACAAGTAACCTACATAAGGGTAAACAACGTCAAGGCCATAGCCCTACACAACCTAACCTACCTACAAGCCCTCCACAGCGAAGGAGGAACCAGAAAACTTGGGTTCAGGTGACAGAATAAGGCAGGTCAAGGATCGCTTCAGACAGGGAGAGGAGCAGGAAATATCATCCCATGTTGAGGAGGAAGTCTTTAGAGTAGGCCCTTATAGGATAACGAGGCAAGGAGAGAGTTACGTGCTCTATGAAGATAGTAGGAAGATTGGAGAGTACAAGGAGCTAGTTATTGACAACGGTAATAGAGCCTTATTAGACATGGGTAGAGGAATGATACTCGAGGTTAGAGCCTCAGGTTATAGGCCGCTATATAGCATAGACCGAGCTTATCTACATGGACTACTATGCGCAAACGGCTCAGCGAGAAAAGAAGTGGGTAGATATAGAGTTCAACTCCACAACGGCTCTGATGCCTATCAGGAGTTTATAAGGGTTATACGTGAAATATTTGGTGTGAAGATAAGTACTAGATATCGCGGAGATAAAGGAAAAGGTCACTATACTGAGTTCACGGTTTATGGACGTGATATCTTAGAGGATCTACTAAAGTATGGCGCTGAGATTGGGCGACGTAATTGGAGACCTCCAATAGAGTACCTTGACGAAAAGGGAAAGTGTGCATGGCTCCAAGGTTACTTTGACGGTGATGGAGGCGTCAGTTCATATCAAAAGAGAAGACACACATATGCCACTATCTATGCTAAATCAGTAAACGTAAAAGGGCTCATGATGGTGCGTGACATGTTAGAGGAGCTAGGGATAAAGGCTAAGCTTTATGGTCCATTAAGGAGTAGAGGAGAGTTTGGTGAAAGTTTAGAGTATGAGCTACGTATTAACTCGATCGATAGTATAATGAAGTTTTACGAGAAAATAGGATTTAGAAGCCCAAGTAAAGCTCGAAAATTAAGGGACATAATTGAAAGGATGAGGAGGGAGCGGTTTGAGCAGTAAACCAGGTATCTACTTAGATGAATGGGAAGACGTGGCACTAAGGATCAGCCATAGGGTCATTAAGATTATAAAGGACAAGGGTAGCGCTATCGTAGGGCTTCAATTAAAGATTATTAAGGAACCTTACCCTATGCCCTTTGCAGCCTTCCATTTAAGGGAGCCCTCAAAGTTCCATAAAGCTTACGGAAAGTTATACGACGTTTTCAGTGATGCAGTAATAATAGATTATAGAGTTCGCGAAGGCTTCAAGGAGGTACCATCACTCCCTGGTAATCTAGTACCTCTGAAGCAGATGAAAGAGCATCTAAGGAGAGTGGTTGAAGAACTTTACCATAAGACCATGGACATCTTACCCGAAGAGCTTAGAGACAAGGTTAAGGGCCCCGATGATATAATGATCTTTGGAGGAGTCATTAAAGCTTATTGGAGGAGCACTTGGGAAGATGTAGTTTACGACGTATACCTTTCCTTAAACGTCCTTGAACTTGAGGAGGTAATTAAAGACCTAACTCATAGATTGTTAAACGTCTTCAACAATACCGTGTTGAGTATACTAATACCTGAGGATTTAGTCGTTCAAGATTATACAATAGAAGACGGATTACTCACGGTCTCCTTAATCACCAGAGAGGAAATAAAGCTGGGCGAGAAAATTAGGGAGATCCTTCTAGGAGAATAGAAGAGAGTTAAAAAAAAAGGTCCTCAGAGTTTGAAGAAGAGAAAGTGATGATTAAATTACAGTAAAATTTAGGTATTTAATTATAGCCGGGGGAGGATTTGAACCTCCGTCCACGGGGCCAGAGCCCGTGATGCTTGGCCGCTACACCACCCGGCTTCGATTGGGGTTTTATTCTGGGGGGTTTTTAGGGTTGCGGGTTTTGGTTTATGGTTACTCGTATTTTAGGGCTTTTGCTGGTTCTAGTTTGGCTGCTCGGTGGGCTGGATATATTCCTGCTAGGGTGCTTGTGAGGATGGAGAAGATTAGGGCTAGGGTTATGTGTTGGGGGGTTATTATTGGATGGAAGGCTATCTCTAGGGCTCCTTTGGTGGTTAGGTGTCCTAGTATGTTTGTGTAGGAGATTAGTATGCCTAGGGTTATGCCTACGGCTGCTCCTATGACGCCTATCATTAGCGCCTCGGATAGGAAGAGGGTCATGACGGCCTTGTTGGTGTAGCCTAAGGCTTTTAGGACTCCTATTTCCCTGGTTCTCTCCATGACGGACATTATCATTACGTTGGCTACGCCTAGGGAGGCTACTATGAGGGAGACCATGGATATGGCGGTCCTGAAGGCTGTTAGGCTGTTGAGTATGTTGTTGGTGGTCTCAAGTATCTTCTTGGTGTTGATAATCTTTACGCTGCCTCCATAGTAGGCTTTTAGGTTGGCTACGACTACGTCGACGTATTCCGGGCCGACGACATCAACGCTTATTAAGTCGTAGTCGTGTCTGCCGAGCATGATGCTCATGGTTTCAAGCGACACGTAAATCGTGTTATCAGCGGCGAAGGCTGTACCTGAGAGCAGCGAGGCCCCTGTCTTCTCGAGTATGCCTACCACGGTTAGCCTATACCTGTAGACCTTGTCTTCGACCTTATACTCCACCATAACCTCTCGTCCCAGCTCAACGAAGGGGGTAGACCTTCCCTCGAGGTAAGCTACGTCGTAGCCTACAACGGCCTCCCCAGCCACATCGCTTGGAAGGCGGCCCTCAGCGACCTTTACTCCCTTTAAGACCTCGCCTAGTTGGGAAGGTTTTACCCCTACCACCATGCACTCGACGTAGCCGCCTGCGCCGTAGACCCTGGCGTTAACCATGGTTAAAGGGGCCACGGTCTTGACGTACCCTATGTTCCTGATCATGTTGACGTCGGAATCATCCAGCGTCGCTGCGTTGCCTTCAGGCCTCAGGATTATAGTGCTCGCCCCGAGGGTTTCAAGCTCCCCCTTAATGGCCCTCGTTATACCCTCGCTCTGAGATAACACTGCTATAAGCAGCATGGCTCCTATGGCGACCCCCATTATGGCCAGTGCCGCCCTAATACGTTGCTCCCTTAGGCTTCTCAGTGACCAGGAGATTATGTCGTCAGGCCTCAAGTTCAATCCCTCTCTTAGACCTCCTACCTACGAAGTAACCTACAGCCCCACCGCCAGCTGCAGCGAGAACAGCAGCTAGGTAGGCGTGGAGTGGGGGAGTGGCTGCCGTAGGTTGTACCTCAGCTTTCCTGAAAACCGAGACGTACACGGGGACCTTGAACTCCTTGATGTGTCTTACGTGGAGCCTATCGGTACATTTAACAATTAAGCGGACCTCGTAGAGGCCAGCAGAGGCTTCCTCGTCGACTTTGAACTGTAGGGAGAAGGCGGTGGAGGAACCTGAGCTTAGATCACCTACGTAGACGTAGGGTTTGAGGGGGGTAAAGGGGGTGCCTGTTTCATTTGCCGCTTCCACCACGATGAACCTGGCGTCCTCCGTGCCCAGGTTTAACATGGTCACAGTGAGCGTGAAGGAGGTGCCGTTAGCGACGACTTCAGGGTAAGTTGAGTAGTCGCTAATCATCAGCTCAAGGCTGCCAACAGCCGGGAATTCAAGGCTGGACTGTTCCTCGCGTACTACGCCGCCTGAATCTATGTACGAGAGCCCTACGCTCAGGCTCACAGAAGAAGCCTCGGTGGGCACGTAGACCTTTAAGGTGAGGTTGGCCTCAGCGTTCGGTGGAAGGTCGCCTATGATCCACTTAACCTCGTGGCCCACTATCACCGCCTTGGACTGGGGCACTACGCCTAACTGAAGAAGCTGGGAGCGGGTGGATACGGCAGCGGTGATAGTAGCTATCGTATCCTTGAGGGGGTAAGCGTAGAGGTTCCTTATCCTCAGCGTCACGTTGTTCATCGCTCCGCTCACAAGTATTGTCGGCTCGGCCGAGAGGAGGATCTTCGGCTCCCTCGAGCTTATGAAGAGGTAGAGCGTGTACTCCTCTTGGACCTCCTCGCCGTAGGGGTCCTTGTACCTAAGCCTTAGCTGTAGCTCAGGTTGAGCCTCATCTATAGGCACGTAGACCTTGAAGGAGGCCTCGGCCGTAGAGTTAGCGGTTAAATCGCCTAGGCTCTTCTCGTACTGCTCCAGGATCCTTATGTTGGAGCCAGCAGGGGCTACGAGGCCTGCTTTAAGGTCGCTCGCGTTTCCACACCCTATGTTACCCACCTTGACCTTTACGAGTGTCAAGTTGCCTAGCTGGATTGACGTGGCCTCAACATGTAGGGTTACTCTGCCTAGCAGCTGGACAGGAACCTCTAAGCTCTCGTTTACCGGCTTGCTTAGCTTCTCCCACTTCTCTATCACAGCGTAGCCCCCTCGCGTAGCCGAGACGTTGTAGATGGAGTCGAAGCTGATGGATAGGTTGAAGCGGTGTTCACCGAGGCTCACGTTGGACGGAATGTTCATCCTGAACTGTAAGGGAAATACCTCCCCCATGGAGACCGAGGAGGCGTAGTAGCTCGTTATGTTCTCGGGGTTTGCAGAGGTAAAGGGAGGGCTGAGAAACAGCATGGCCTTTATATTGGCTATTTGGGAGTAGTTGCCCACGTACCTGGCCCTGACTATAAGGACCACGTCTTTGTCTCCGGGAGCTACCTTAGCCTCCGCGACCTGGTATGGGGTGTTGTCACCCCTACCGGTTATAGTGCCCCAGTAGCTATCTATGACCTCAAAGTAAGAGCCCTTAGTGCCGTGAGCTTCAGCGGTAGAGCTTAAATGTAGCGCTAGGAGGACTAGAAGCAGCGCGGTCAACAATCCTCTCTGCGCGGCGGGATTAGCTGGAGCCCTCAACTTTATGGATCACCCCATCCCTAAGGTGTACCACCTTATGACAGTACTTGGTCAGCTCCAGGTTGTGGGTCACCATTATTATCGTCACACCCAGCCTCTCGTTTAGGTCCTCGAACAGCTTGATTATGTCCGTGGCAGTCCGCGAGTCAAGGTTGCCGGTGGGCTCGTCAGCGAGCACTATCTTAGGCTCCGTGACTATGGCCCTGGCGATCGCTACCCTCTGCTGTTGGCCTCCACTGAGCTCGGTAGGCCTATGATGGACCCTGTCCTCTAGGCCCACCAGCTTCAGGGCCCTTAGCGCCCTCCTCCTTCTCTCCTTTGGGGGTAGCCCCGAGGCGATTAAGGGAAGCTCCACGTTCTCCAAGGCTGTCATTCTACTAATTAAGTTGAAGCTCTGAAAGACGAAGCCTATCATCCTATTCCTGAGCTTAGCTAGCTCCTCGTCCTTGAGCGCCGTGGTCTCGACGCCACCTATGTACACTTTGCCCTTGGTGGGGCGGGTTAGGGTGCCTAGAATGGTAAGAAGCGTAGTCTTACCGCTGCCTGAAGGGCCTACTACGGCTATGAACTCCCCTTCCTGAACCTCTAAGTTGACCCCTCTTAGGGCCGTCACGTTGACAGAGCCCATCCTGTAGACCTTCCATAGGTCGACCGTTTTCACCGCAAGCTTGCTGGGATCCACTACGCTCCGACTCTTCATTTTCGGAAAACGATATATCGGTTTAAGATATATTAACTTTTCCCTCTGAGCTTAACTTGTTGAGGCGCTCGATTATGCTCTGCAACCTCCTGATCCTGGCCTCTAAGAGAGCCTTGACGATCTCGAGCGTGCCAGGGTCTAGGAGGTCGACCAGGTCTAAGCGGACGAGACAGGGTAGAATCATGGGGCTTAAGTCGTCGCTCCTCGATACGCGCTCAGCTATCTCCTTCATCAGAAGGTTGATGAAAAGCCTACCCTTATTTGTCAACGAGTAGATGTGCTTGAGCCTCCCACGATGCTTAAGCTCACTGGACTCCACGTAGCCCTTATCCTCAAGCCTCCTCAGCGCCGGGTAGAGAGAGCCAGGGCTTGGCTTCCATAGGCCAAGGGTCCTCCTACGTAGCTCCTGCATTAGCTCGTAGCCATGCCTAGGCTTCTCTAGCAATAGCTGCATGATTAGCACGCTGAGGATGCCCTTACTGAAGGCCTTTAAGTTCCTCAGGACCTCTCTTTTAACTTCCTCTTCCTCCTTCATCTACTACCACATTAACCCTCTAGGTAGGGGGATTTAAAGGGTGGAGACGGATTTAATGGGAAGCGTTAAGCCTTCAACTTAGAGAGAGACTCCCTTAACTTAGCCTCTAGGGACTCAGTTTGAGACGCTAAATCCTTCAGGGCCGCTTCAAAGTCCTTCTTAGTCAACTTACCCGCTCTATACCGGGTCTCGATTTCCCTCCTCCTCTCCTCAAGTCGACTTAGCTCGCTGTCCACTTGGTCTAGTTGGTTTATTATCGACGCATAGCTTGGCTCCGCCCTAACCAGCTCCTTTTTGAGCCGCCTAACCTCGTCGTCCACCTTGATCAGTTCAGCATTGAGAGCCCTTAGCCTACGCTCATATTCTCTCCTCTTAATTTTCCCCTCAGCCAGGTCCCTTAGTAAGCCTTGACGCCTAGCTATGAGAGCTGCCTTCCTAGCGTAGGCCTCACGTAGTGGGGCTATAGATGGCTTTAAGGCTGCAAGAGGCCTCTTACCTAACCTTACAAGAATAACTATGGAGGCTAGGAGGACAACCACGAGGACAACCGGGATGGGGCTTATAGAGGGAAGGTAGGAGGGTGAAGGAGTATAGCTTACGGTGAACGACGTTAACGGAGGAGGATAAACATAGCTAATCGTGTACCTAGCTATAAGCCACCCATCGGCTTCTTCGAGGGGCAGCATAGGATCCAAGGTTATAGTTGAACCTCTAGGAGCTAGTAGCTCAAGGTCTAAGCTTACCACGGGGTAATCATTAAAGGATAGGACAGGCAGCTCATTGTCCATGGAGGCCTCATAGGTCAACTTGAAGGTCACGTTCTCCCTGTAGCCTACTGAGAACCTAGGCCTAACGGTGAGCTCGGCACACTCGTTAGTAAACCTCACCGCGTAGGTGGCCGGCTCATACCATAGAACCTGGCTCTTAAAGCTGTAGGGCCCTAGATAGTCCGACACCTCGATGGACACTACGCTGGGCGGTAGTCTTAACCTCAATAGGTATACTCTGCCTTGCTCCTCCATCCCTGTGAAGGTTAGGTGCTCCTCGACCCTAATCTTACCTTCGCCTAGCAGGTAGACCTGCTTCCTAGAGCTACACACAGCCCTTGCAGGGTCCTCAGGAACCCTATAAGCGGCGTTGATGTAAGTTAAGCGTAGAGGGTCTACGTCGCTCGCCGTAACGGTGGCCTTAAACCTACCGTGCTCCTCAACGAGTGTAGCGTTCGGGTTGTAGACCGTGACGTTAGAGGCCCTAGGAGGGAACAGTATGGTTACGTTACACGCATCCAGCTTAAACGGCAGTAACGGGTATAGAGGAAGTGGAAGGGATCTCTGGAGGCCTCTCGCAGGGCTGACTAGACACATAGTGATGGTGACCTGTGTGGCGTTACCTGGGAGCGTAGCATTGTAGAAGACGAGGTCTAGGCCTAGAAAGCCGGGAAGGTGAGCTAGCTTAGTGACCTTAATCACTTCTCCTTTAGAGGTGGAGACGTAGGCTGAGACCAAGTACTCATCCAGGTGTGAGGGTAATGCGAAGGAGACTGTGTTGTAGTCTGGGGGTAGCCTAATCACGTCCCTTACCACTACGTAGCTGAGCCTTACGTCGATCACCCTCTCAGCCACGGCTGGATGCGCGTAGACCGTAGACGCCGCTAAGAGAGCTGAGAGGAGGAGTAGGGTGGCTGCGAGGAGCCTCATGTAGGACACTAGGTAGTAGTTCGAGGGGGTGAAGGCTATATAAAATCTGTCAGCCTCCTAGAGCCGAGCGATAGAAAGCGCCTAGCTAGCCTAAGCCTAGCCTCTCCTAACACCTCCCTGACCTCTGCTGCGCTAAGCCTCCCCTTAACTTCTCTCAGCTTTAATAGCTGGCGGGCCGAGGTAGGACCTATCCCCGGCACCTTTAACAGTTCCTCGTAAGAGGCTCTCTCAAGGTCAACTGGGTATAGGTCGGCGTTTACCCTAGCGTAGAGCAACTTAAGGTTGCCTAGGCGCGGCAGCATCCCGTCGTCGCTTAGGAGGGGTTTAAGGTCCTCGACGGTGAAGCCGTAATCTCTTAGGAGGAACGAGGCCTGGTATAGGGCGCGCTCCCTGTCCCTAGGGCATGGAGGCCTGCCCTGTAGGGGGGTGTCCTTGATGGGCTCGAAGCCGCTGAAGTAGACCCTTCTGAACACGCGGCGACAGTATAAGCGTTGAGCTAGCCTTAAGTAGTCCTCGTCGCTGTCCTCCAAGGCCCCCACGACAACCTGGGTGTCGACGTCCACCTTTAACCCAGCCCTCCTAGCCCTATAGACCTCCTCAACGCACCATTCAAGCCTCTTAACCACGTCGACGAGGTAGCCCCCCTTGTCAGGACAGAGCTCAGCGAAGAGCAAGGCGGTAGGCGCCTCTAAGTTAACCCCCACCCTGTTGGCGAGCTCAACAGCCCTACGTATTAGGTGCCTGCTACAGCCTGGCATCACTCTCAGGTGTATGTAGCCGGTAAAGCCCTTAGACCTGAGCTTCGCGGCGACCTCGAGCTCAGCTTCCATAGACCTGTCGGGGTCACGATCCACCGTGGAGGACAGGAAAACGCCCTCAACCAGCCCTTCACGCCAGAGCCTGTACCCTACCTCAGCTAATTCCTCGGGGTTCCACCTAGCCCTAGTAGCTCTCCTCCCCGCCCTTAACGCGCAGTAGGTGCATTGATTGACACAGTAACTTGAGGTTAAGGTCTTGAGGAGGGGGACAGACCTCCCCCTAGCGGAGGCCCTATATATAGGCACATCCATGTCGGTTCTATCCCAACGCGAGGAGAGGCTAAGGTACGCCCATTTGCGCTCCCTGCTCATCACTCGGCTTAGGCGTAAGCGACTAAAAAGCCAGCTGCTGGGTGGTTGAGGGGGTTTAAGGTGAGGGTCAAGGTGAAGGTTTTTGCCTCGCTGAGGGAAAAGCTAGGCACGGGCGAGGTGGAGGTCGAGGTCGACGAGTACGCTACGCTCTCTAGGCTTCTATGTAGGCTAGCTGAGCTTTGGCCTAAGGTCTTTGAGGGCGTGGTGGTTGAAGGCGGGCTAAGTGAAGGCTACAACGTGTTGTTGAACGGAGTCACAGTGGACGTGGACGCTAAGCTGAGAGATGGAGACGTGGTGGCGATACTACCCCCTGTGGGGGGAGGTTGCTTTAAGGTAGTAGGGGTGAGCGTCGATTACTAACACCTCCGCCCACCTCCAAAGCTGTTCGCGGCCACCCGGTAGGACGACGGGTTTATAAGTCTCAGTCCTAGCCATCAAGGTTCCCTCCCTGCCTGGGTCAGTAACTAACACCTTCACGGTCCTGCCTACCCAGCGTTTATTACGTTTAAGCGTAAGCTGATCGACAAGGAGTGAGGCCTTCCTAGACCTTTCCTTCTTAACCCAGTCCGGCGGGCTATCCATGGAGGCTGCGGGAGTTAGGGGCCTAGGGGTGAAACGGGCTACGTGCACCTTATCGGGCTCAATGGCCTCTAGGAGCTTAAGGGTAGCCTCAAAGTCCTCCTCCTCCTCGCCGGGTAACCCCACCATGATATCAGTGGCTAAGCTTCCATCGGGAAACCTAGACCTATAGGCCTCGACTATCTCCATAAAGTCCTCCACGGTGTACCTCCGGTTAATTAGCTCTAGGACCTTGTTGCTGCCCGTTTGGACGGGGCAGTGGAGAAACTTGTACACCTTTTCATCGCTGTAGGCATCTAGAAGGGCGTCAAGGATCCTGAGGGTGGTGGAGGGCTCCATCATCCCGACCCTAACCATGAATTCTCCGTCTAAGTTACATACCCTGCGTAGCAGGGAAGGTAGCGTAGAGCCTAAGTCTAGGCCGTAGGCGGCTGCGTCCTGAGCTACAAGGTATACCTCCTTAGCGCCAGCCTCGACAGCCTCCCTCACATATCGTAACACTTCACTTTCAGGGTAGCTTCTGAGAGGACCCCTAGACAGGGGCATGACGCAGTAGGCACAAGCCCCTAAACAACCCACCGCGATGGGAGCTATACACCTAGCTCCACCCTTAAACCTAGGAAGCTTGAGGTAGGTTCTAGGCCCCTCATCGAGGGCTACCACCCTGCCTTGGCTCAGGGCCGCCTCGACCACCTTTTCGGGGTGCGCCGTTGAAATCAGGCTGGCTGAGGGCACAGCCTTAGCTATCAACGCGGGCCTATAGGTGGCTAAGCAGCCCGCTACGATGAGCTTAGGCACCTTCATGGCCTCGAGTTCCTTAAGCCTCCTAACTATCTTACGCTCGGTCTCGGCCCTAACGGCGCAGGTATTTATCACCGCCACGTCAGCCTTTAACGGAGAGTCTACTAAGACACCTCCTACGTCCTCTAGTAGCGAGGACATGAGGTCTGAGTCCGCCTTATTGAGCCAGCATCCGTAGGTCTCGATGTAGAATCTAAACAAGCCACGTTACTCCTCCACGAAGCCTCTCTTAAGCCTCTCCAAGTCCTCCTCTATCTCCTCGTCGCCTATCTTCTTCACCACGGGCTTAGGCTTAGCTATCACAGTGCCAGGCTTAACGACAAACTTGCCGAGGCTGCCCCAGCTTAGCTCAGGCTCGCCCTCGACGTAGATGAAGGAGAGCACCTGGCTAGATATGCTGGGGGTTATAGGGTACATGATGATCATGGCGTCCCTCAAGAAGTTTACACTTAGGTACATAGTGGTAGCGGCCAGCGAAGGATCTTCCCTGCCCCGCCTCCACGGCTCCTTCACGTTAAGGTACCTATTGGCCTCAGCGAAGGAGTGTAGTAGACGGTCTCCCACCCTGGTGAAGTCAGCCTCCTCGTAGAGCTCCTCGAAGGTTTTAGGGAGGGACTCTATGAAGGCCTTAAAGCCCTCATCCTCCTCGTCCATGTCCTTAGGCTCTGGGACCACCCCACCGTGAAGCCTATGGATTAGGGTTAATACTCGATGAGCGTAGTTGCCTATGTTATCGGCAAGTTCGGCGTTAACTTTGCGTTGAAACTCCTTGAAACTGAAGTCGCTGTCCCTAGTCGAGTTGGGGGCTTTGAAGGCCGCGTAGAACCTAAGATAGTCGGCAGGGTACCTATAAAGTATATACTTTAAAGGTATTAACCAGCCCCTGCTCTTCGACATCTTCTCCCCCTCTAAGGTTAGGTAGCCGTTGACCACATACTTTGAGGGTAAGGGATAGCCTACAGCAAGCAGCATGGCAGGCCAGAAGATGAAGTGATGGTAGGCTATGTCCTTACCTATAAAGTGGACCCTCTTAGCTGATGGATCCTTCCAGTAAGCCTCCCAGTCTTTACCCGCCTTACGGCAGTAGTTGACCGTGGAGGCTATGTAACCTATCGGGGCGTCCCACCATACGTACACGTACTGGTTGTCGGCAGCCTCCTTAAAGGGCAGCTTAAACCCCCAATAGTCCTCCCTAGTAATATCCCAGTCCTCTAAGCCTGACCTAATCCAGTTTAACACGTAGTTAACTATCTCCCTCGGAAAGTCTCGAGGGGGAGAGGATGAAAGCCACTCCTCGAGCTGCTTAGCAAAGGCACTCAATTTGAAGAAGAAATGCTTTGATTTACGCCTAATGGGGGTGGAGCCACAGATAGCACACTTAGGGTTTAGTATTTTGCCCGGCTCTATGACCCTACCGCATCTTTCACATAGGTCACTGAACTGATTTTCAGCCCCACAGTATGGACAGGTACCCACCACAAAGCGGTCGGGGAGAAACTTCCCGTCTCTCTCACAGTAGTATTGCTCCACCTCCTTTACGTAGATGTAGCCCCCCTCCATAGCCTTAAGCAGGAATTCCTCAGTTAACTCACGGTTCTCCTCGCTATGGGTGTAGTAGTAGTTGTCAAAGGAAATGTTGAGACGCTTAAAGTCCTCTAGGTGCCTGTCATGGTAGTACCTGGCGTGCTCTAGCGGCGCCCTACCCACCTTTAGCGCAGAGACCTCTATGGGCGTGCCGTGGTCGTCGCTGCCACAAGCAAACACTACGTCGCAGCCCTGTAGCCTCTTAAACCTGGCATATATGTCGGCGGGGATGTATGTGCTTATGGCATGCCCTATATGGAGGTCCCCGTTCGCGTATGGTAGGGCTGCCGTCACCACTAATCTTTCAGCCATCCCACCTTTAAGGGGAGGAGTCCACTTAAAAGCTTGCGTGGCTGACGTGAGGACGAAACTAAGCTACCTGGATGGTGGCCGTGTGCTCCCAAAAACCCCACTAGGAGCCTTTTAGGATGAGCACCCACCTACCTTAAGGTAGGTGGGCTGCGTGGAGGGCTTCGCGGTCTGGTTAACCGGCATACCAGCCTCGGGTAAGAGCACGATAGCTAAGGTCCTCGCTGAGAGGCTAGCTAAGAGGGGGGTTAAGGTCCAGGTGCTAGAGTCTGACGAGGTTCGAAGGGTGCTTATGCCGAGGCAGGGGTACACGGAGGAGGAAAGAGATTCATTTTATAGAGCGTTGACCTACGTAGGCGAGCTCCTAGTCAAGAACGGGGTTAACGTGGTGCTAGACGCCACCGCCAATAAGAGGAAGTATAGGGAGGAAGCTAGGAAGAGGATCGCTAAGTTTGTGGAAGTCTACGTTAAGTGCCCGCTGGAGGTGGCTATGAGAAGGGACCCTAAGGGGCTCTATAGGAGAGCACTTAAGGGCGAGATCACCGAGCTGCCAGGGCTCCAGCGAGCCTACGAGGAGCCGTTAAGCCCAGAGGTGGTCGTGGAGAGCGATCGTGAAAGCCCCGAGGAAGCCGCGGCTAAAATAGAGGCTAAACTATTGGAGCTAGGCTACCTTGAAGCTTAATACCTTGAAAGCCTAGACATTAACGGGGTGTGCCTTGGAGAACCTTGAGGCCTACCTATCGAGGGTTTTCGAGGCCCCTGTCAAGCTGATTAAGGCTGAAAGGCTAGGCGGGGAGGTGGGGGATGTTAAGGAGTTCGGCTACGGCGCCCCCCGCCTCCTAACCTTTGAGGTTAAAGGAGAGGTTAAGAGAGCGGTCCTCCAGACCATGAAGCCTGACCATTTTGGACATGAACACGTAGCCGATAGGGCCCACAGCCTTATATGGGCGTACTTCGCCTACCCCAAGCTTCCAAGGCACGTTAAGGCTCTGGACGTCGGGGCCTTTACGCCTAGGGGGATAGTTAGCCTGAAGGGATGTGAAGAGTTCTTTCTCCTAGTTGAGGCCGCAGAAGGAAGAGAGTACTGGCGGGACCTAGAGGAGATAGCCACTAGAGGTGAATTAACCCAGCTGGATAGAGAGCGTTGTAGGGCGTTGTCCAGCTACCTGGCTGAGATACACTCAGTTAGGAGAAACGAGCCTGAGCTCTACATTAGGAGAATTAGGGAGCTCGTTGGGCACGGCGAGTGTATCATGGGTATCATAGACAACTACCCTCCCTCAACAGACTTCGTAAGCAGGGAGGAGCTCATGGAGCTTGAGAAGCTGTGCGTAGAGTGGAGGTGGAAGCTTAAAGACAAGGCTTATAGGCTGTGCCAGGTCCATGGAGACTTCCACCCCTGGAACGTCCTATTTAGAGAGGGGGTGGACTTTACCGTCCTGGATAGGAGCCGAGGAGAGTGGGGAGAAGCGGCGGACGACGTGGCCGCTATGACCATTAACTACGTGTTCTACTCGCTTAGGCGGTATGGCAGGCTTGAAGGAGCCTTCGAGGAGCTCTATAAAACCTTCCTATCTAACTACTTGGATTTGACAGGGGACGAGGAGCTATTAAAGGTGATTCAGCCCTTCTACGCCTGGAGGGCCCTCGTCATAGCCAGCCCCATATGGTACCCCACCCTCCACGTGGAGGTGAGGCGTAAGCTGTTAAACCTAGCCCTCAACTCCCTTAGGACCGAGGTCTTCGAGCCCTCTCATATTAATGGCTACATGGGGGCTTAGGCCGTGGACCTGGCTATTAAAGCCGGTTCCGCGGTCACAATGGACGGAGGCAG
>Ga0180302_10000111_pt1 | contig 31689 bp, 40 predicted proteins | sample GuaBasSediGuay17_FD_121794 | JGI IMG/M metagenome (GOLD analysis project Ga0180302, IMG submission 121794) | Subseafloor sediment microbial communities from Guaymas Basin, Gulf of California, Mexico - Guay17, Core 4571-4, 12-15 cm | ecosystem: Environmental > Aquatic > Marine > Hydrothermal... | reverse complement strand
TGATAGGACTACATACGTTATCCTTCCTACAAAATATGCAATGAGTGATGATATAAGTATTTTAATAAATAATCCAAGAATGCTCATAAAGCAAAACCTCCACTCATTAATGTAAAGGTATAAGAGTATATAAGTCTTCATAGGCTAATAGAAGCACATGGAAAGAACTTCTCACATTCAAAATGACTTTATTAAGCTAATAACAACAAAATCCTCTAATACTCTATGACTTAATTTTAGGGGTATGAGAATGCATTTTATGTGTGCCTATCACTGAGAACATCAACCAATAAGTCCTCACTCACTCCTATCAATTCCTCTTCTGGCAAATTTTCTCCCCCCTCTAAACATGAGGAACAAATTGAGAAATTAGATGAGTTTAATGTTTGATAGTGAGAAGTGCGGCCGCCGGGATTCGAACCCGGGTCACCGGCGTGGCAGGCCGACGTCCTACCAGGCTAGACTACGGCCGCTCTAATACTTTCAATGCTCTCTCGCTTTCTTGTCATTAACTTACTTAGTTAAGGGAGGATATAAATCTTCTCAGAACTAGATATTGTCAAGTCTTCATTCTTAACGCTAAGGCTAAGTGAGGTTAAAGCTTAGTGTCTCTGAATCGGTTATAGGGTAAATTCCTCTTCTCTTTTGCTTAATTAATTATACGTATCAACAGCTCTAAGTGATGGTATAACTTGGTCTATTGTTACCTCAGACTTAAGTTAATTTCAGTGGATGTAGTGTTATAGTGTATTGGACATGGTTTGTTAAAACTCCTTCCCTTAAAGTTTATATTCCCCTTCTAGTTATACTAAACAGACGAGGGCCCGTAGCTCAGTAAGGTAGAGCGTCCGGCTCTTAACCGGACGGTCGGGGGTTCGAATCCCCCCGGGCCCGCTACTTTAAAGCTTTTATAAAAAGAGAATAACTAATTATCAAGTCTTCTTTATTGATAATAAGAGATAAGTTAAACGTTTGGGTTTAGACTTGATGAAGGGAAGATAATGTCTAACATGAATATCTAAAGAATGAGATGGAGGGAATGGAGTTAAAATCTCTTTGAAGTATTATGGTATATGCCTTTCCTGTGCTTGTCTTATTCGTATTACACTGCAAGGAAGGTTGAGTCTTCTCTCTTTCATTTCCTTAATTACGCTCTTCTCATACACTATAATGATGACTATTAGTGCTATGCATCAAAATATGTCAAGAAAAAGAGGGTGTTGAAGTGGGCGCTTAATACTGTATGTGATATTTGTACATTGCTAATTAGATTATCCTCTTTTTATTCTAGCCTTTACTCTTGTAATTGAATAGAGTCTATCATGAGAGGAATATCACTAGAGATTGAATAGAGGGGCATAGTTACTTATTAAAAGAGAATATTCGAGATTCTGGTTCCATATTTATGTAATTCTAACATTGTTAAGAGTGACTACGCTTATAATAACAATTAAGTTTCTATAATAACTTCTATTTGGAAATACTTTAAATACTCTAGTACCGAGAGAGTAACTTTGATGAATTTGCACATCGTTGAGTATATAGATTGTATATACGTACTATGCAGGAGGGAGTAATTTTGAAGAGAGTGGTACTAATTGTGATAATAACTCTGCTTCTAACCTCGGCGATGTCTGTATCTCGACCTCAAAAAGTTCATTTCTACATATTTGGTTTAAGTGGTTGTCCTAAATGTGTTAAACTTAAGTCTTATTTAGATAAAGAGTATGGAAAAGTAGTAACATTCTACGACATTACTACCAAATCTAAGTACCAGAAGGCATACCTTAAAATATGCGAGTTGTTATTTGTGGGCTTGCAATATAAGCCAATTCCATTAACTGGTGTAGTCGTTAATGGTAAGTTAAAATTGATAATAGTTGGCTACTGTGAGCTTGAGCGCCTAAAGGCGCTACTAACAAAGCTTCCAAGCTCAGGAATCTTAGTTGCAGACTCGGAGGAGAGGACAATAGTCAATGAAGAGCTGATAGTTAAGCTCTCTCAACTCTTCATTAGTCTCAAGACTACTCTCAAAGGAGAGGAAGAAGCAATTGTAGACGTACTACCTGTAGTAGTCTCATGTGCTCTAATAGACTCCGTAAATCCATGCACCTTCTTAGTATTCACTGCCCTTCTACTCATAGTCTTTCACTTAGCTGGCAAAGGAAGAATGAAAGCGGTTGGCATTGCCTTCATATTGGCTATTTATCTAACTTATCTCTTAATGGGACTCAACCTTATCAGGGTAATAGAGGCCTATTCTATAGCGAAGCACGTAGTGACGGTTTTAGGTTTAGTCCTAGGTTTCTGCACGATTATTAACACTATTAGAAGGGAGGAAGGAGGTTTACTACCCGAGTTCATCAGGTTCAGAATTGCTAGAATAATAGAAAGAGCAGTTACAGTTCCTTTAGCTTTTCTAGCTGGGGTCATTGTTAGTATCTCCTTGCTACCATGTAGTGCTGGCCCTTATTTGATAGCTTTAGCTTATGTAAGCAAATTGGAGTTCATGAGAATGCTACTTTTGCTCCTAACTTACAATGCTATATTCGTGGTACCATTAGTACTTATATTAGTCATAGTGAGTACTGCTGAAAAGCGGGTTAGGGTCATTAAGAAAAGAAGGAAGAGGTTAGCTAAGATGTTAAGCTTGATGGAAGGAATGTTATTAATATCTTTAGCTACTTATCTGTTAATATTCGAATGAACTAAGTTATAGAATTAAATTTTGGTCGCTTGTTTCTGATCATATTCAAATAAGATTTATTTGAACAATAGAAAAATTTTTATATAACCCTTGTAATATGTGTGAGTGGTGAGCGAAATATTTAAATATTTATCGCTTCTCAGCGGAGGTGAGAAGTGTGATAAGGCATAAGTCTCACGAGTACGCTGGAGGTTATGAAGAGGAATATGTTATGTACTGCCCTAAGTGTGGCAATGACAAGCTAATTTATGATTCGGCTCGTGGAGAGATAATATGCCCTGAATGTGGCTTTGTTATAAGCGAGAGGATAATAGATAGAGGACCTGAGTGGAGAGCTTTTACTCCTGAGGAGAGGGAAAAGAGAAGTAGAGTTGGTGCTCCACTAGAGAGAATAACTCCTGAGAGTTTGTCTACAGATATCGATTGGCGAAGCAAGGACGCAGCTGGAAGGGAAATAAGCTTAAGAAGGAGAATAGAAATGCTCAGGCTAAGAAAGTGGCACGTAAGGGCTAGAATTCAGTCCTCTATAGAGCGCAATCTAGCACAGGCCCAGATGGAGCTTGATAGGCTGAGCTCTCAGCTAGGGCTTCCTAAGAGAGTTAAGGATAGAGCTCTTGAAATATATAGAAAGGCACTAGAAAGTGGGCTAGTAAGAGGTAGGTCTATAGAGTCTGTAGTGGCAGCGTCAATATATGCTGCCTGTAGAGAGTTAAAAGTGCCAAGAACGCTCGATGAAATAGCTAGATATACTAGAGCTGGGCGGAAGGACGTAGCTAGATGTTATAGGCTCCTAGTTAGAGAAGCAGCGATAAGGATACCATTGCCTGATCCAATAGACTTCGTTCCTAGAATAGGTGAACTGCTAGAACTAACAGGAATAACTGTGAGAAAAGCTATTGAGATACTAAAAAGAGCCAAGAGCACAGGAATTACAGCAGGGAAGGACCCTGCAGGGCTAGCTGCAGCTGCTATATATATAGCTGCGCTCTTAACTGGAGAGGTTAGAACTCAAAAAGAAGTAGCTCAAGCAGCACAAGTTACCGAGGTTACTGTAAGAAACAGGTATAAGGAGCTAGCTAAGAGACTTAAAATAAAGTTACCTATTAGATAGGTTCTCATACTCTTTAAATGCTTGGGGTACGAATTTCATTAAGAAATCATACGTCTCATAGATGCCCTCGGGAATCACTTTAACATTACCGATTATTGGCATAAAATTCGTATCTCCACACCATCTTGGCACTATATGAACGTGTACATGAGTTTCAACACCAGCTCCTGCAACTCTACCAATATTAACTCCTATGTTAAAACCATCTGGATTGAGGGCGACTCTTAACAGCTTTAAACTATACCTAGTAAGTCTCCATAGATCAATGCCTTCTTCGTCCTTTAAGTCGTCTAAAGTAGCTACGTGTCTGTAAGGAGCTATCATCAGGTGTCCATTATTGTAAGGAAATAGGTTTAGCATGACAAAGGCGGATACGCCTCTATAAAGGACTAATTTTTCTCTATCATTAGTTGCCTTTATAGCATCACAAAATATACACTCCTCAGGTTTTTTTATAGGTATGACTTTCTTAATGTACTTGATACGCCATGGAGCCCAAAGACGTTCCATAGTCATCGACCTTAGCACTCGCTAGATCAGAGCATGCTCAAGTTGCGCTCAAACTAGGTTTATTAGGATAACTCTTATATCATCAACAACAGACTCTACAGTATCTGAAATTTCTTCCAGCATTTCAGCAATATCCTTTAAAAGTAATATCTCACGAAAAGATGCAGGGCTTCTTATTATTAGAAAGTTAGCTCTCCTATACACTTCATCTGTTTGTCTTTCGATTAACTCGACTTGCTTACAAGCCTCTATTGACTTATTTACATTTATCCCAATAAGAGTTATAGCTAGTTTACATTCATCAAGTATTCTAACAACATTTCCAGAAAGCCTAGATAATTGCCCATGAACCTCCTTAGGAATTTCCCATTTATTAAGTAATAACTGCTCTATTCTATACATTATACCAATAGCCTTATCTGAAATTCCAGAGAGTTTCAAAAGCAACCTCATCCACTCTTCCTTGGCGAGAAGAGCAGGTGCAGCCTTTGATATATAATCAATTAGTTCTCCCTTTATTAACTCGATATTATCCTTAATCTCTCTACAAGACCTTATATCTCTATGTAGTGATTCCTCATTAACGACTCTAAAATTCTTTATAGTATGATCAACTGTTCTTAATAACTCGCTTAAGTCTGCTGAGAGCTTACTTAACATATCGATCATTCTTTGATAAGCTATAGGTACCCTGACCTTAGCTTCAACATCCTCGCGCTTTAACATAGTTTACAATCCCTCTCCTCTATACTATCACCTACTATTTAACTATTCACCCTTTAAAGGTGCTCTGCAAGTAGCTATGGTGTTATCAGCTATCCCGTACTCTCTCAACTCATCACTATTACACCAAACTTCCTTCTCCGGCACGTTCTCATCGCTTAATACTTTAAACTTATACCTCTTCTTCCCCGCTACCACAACCTCGAGTGAGTCAACAACCCCTAAGTACTCCATCATTTTTGGATTCATTTTAGCTATTCCTCTAGCAACTTCTTCTCTCCTTCTTATCCTAAGTCTTCTCTCTATTCGCTTGATACCAGCCATTGTATCATCACCCCTAATTCCTAGTAAGAAAATAAGGATACGTATTTTAACAATTCTGTCTTACTTTTAATTACCTTAATTCGAGGAATCATCCATCTTGGAAAATATCTGAGAAGATTAACATATCTTTCATCAGCAAAAATTACTATGCCTCTGTCCTCAGGACATCTAAGTAGTCTGCCCGATGCTTGAATAGCTCTCCTTATAGCAGGAAATACATAAGCGTACTTCCTAGCTCTACCTGGGAATATCTTCGAATACTCCTTTAGAGTCCTCATGAGCCTATAGTCAGGTTTTGCGTAAGGAACACCTACTATCAGACATAGAGAAACCTTTAAGTCTATTCCCTCACTAAGTCTACCACCTAACACGCTTACGTATAAGGCATTAGTAGTGAACAACGAACTAAATGCCGATAAATGAATATCTGTCATGATTCTCCTACCTACTTTATAGACCAGGCCTCTTTCAAATAGCTCTCTTAAGAATTCATAAGAAGGTACAAAGACGGCTATCGACTTATCTTCAGGAACGTAACTATCTAGGTCTGTTATCAAGTCTAAAGCCTTAACATATAACGCCTCTTTCCGATTCTTAAATGAAGTATTGAGTTCTGTATAAATTATGAAGAGGGCATTTTGTATATAGGGTGAAGGAACACGCTTGATTAAAGGGGATCTCATGCCTAAAATTTTATTATAAAACTCTAGCGGGGAAAGGGTAGCTGACATTGCAATTAGCGAAAGCCTTCTATTGACGATTCTCCTGAGAGCTAAAGGATTTGGATTGAAGACCTCTAATATTAACTCGGCTCCTTCTCTCCCTAACAGGAGTACGTAGTTTCCCTCGAAAAGTTTACTTAAGAGTCGCAAGAGAGTGCTCAAGCAAAGTAACCCTCTTATGATGACGCCTCCCCTAGACATATTTAAGTACAGGGCATCAGTAACAAGTCTTCTCAAGTTCATAATTTCGTCAATACTCAGCATAGGGTCTATCGGCACAGTTCCTCTTCTTTTTCTCAATAACTCACTCGTATTCTTTATAGTCCTAATGAAGTTCTTGAAGGAGGTTATAGAATGAGAAGAGTATAGTCTCTCTAACTGGTTTAGAACATGAATTATCTCATTAAGGTTCAGACGTATGGAGTTAACAGAGTGAACTAACTCTTGGACATTATGGGCTTCATCTAGTACTATAATGGGAGCCTTATCTGATGAATGAATTACTAAGTTGAACACTCTTTCCTTTAACTCGCTCATCATCAAGTAACTGTAAGTCATTACTATTACATTTCCACTAGGTAAAGCGTTTAACAAGAGTTCATAAGGGCATAATCTTCTCTTTAAGCACAATCTCTTAAGTTCTTCTCCTCCCTTATTGAACACATCAATGGCCTCCTTTCTTGAACTAACAAAGTATTCACACGCGTTAAAGCTCCTCAACACATTACAGAGCTCATCTGCTAACTGACTAGGAAGCATAGCGACCATAGAATTGATGCACAAACTACCCCTACCTCTGAATATCAGTCCTTTTATGGAATGTCCTAATCTGCTTATCCTAGCTAATTCCTCCATTACTTTATCTGTCTCCATGTGGGTTCTAGTTAAATATATTACTTTATGTCCTCTTTCAACGAAAGGCATGGTAGCAGTTAAAACTGCAATTGTCTTTCCAACTCCGCTAGCCGCCTCAATTAATGCGTCTCTTTTAGAGCTCAATGCCTCATAGACAGTCAATATAATGTCCTTCTGTTCTTTTCTCAGGTCTTCATAAGGAAAGTACCTTAACAATGCAGATAAAATACTCATGTTAGTTCTCCGCCTTCCTTGACTCGAGAATAGAGAGTTGATCTAAAATCCTCTCAATAGCCCGCTCTAGAGCTGACACTCTTCTGTCAAGCGAACTAACGTACTCTCTTAACGATGATACTGTAAGGTACATTTTTTCGTACTCCCGTCGTAGCACAGGATCTCTATGAGTCATCGGGGCTTTTCTAGGAACCTCACTTTTCACCTTCTCAAGAACTTCGTATATATCATCAACATTCAATCCTAGATCAGATAAAATATCCCTAACTCTGTCCTCTGGAACATACTTTAATAAGACCCCTATGAAGTGCTCTAGCTTAATGTCTTTGCAAAATGATTCTGATGTACCTTTCATTCTTCTTATGCTCATTAGGTATCACCGTCTCACATCTCTTGGCAGTTACAGACGGCTCGCGAACCTCCATAACTTCCTCATACATGCATTGTGGGGAGAACTCTTCTTCGTGGACTCTTCTGACGTTAACTTTGGTAACCTTGCTACCTTCAACTAGCATGGCCTCACCAACTTTAAGTGCCGGCTCTGAAGAACCCACATCTACTCCAATAACATTAAACTCTTTGATAGGCAGTGAATGTAATACTATCAAGCGGGCATTTTTCATTATACTCCAAGCAGTCTCCGAGGGAAATTGAGTCACAGCTATAAGTAGTTCACCATGTTTTCTAAGTTCAGCAAATAACCTTTCACCAATACTTGGCTCACTATCTAACCTCCTATAAGGTATTACATTCCAGGCCTCTTCAATTACAGTCACATGTCTAACATAGGGGCTTATTCCTCGCTTGGTGGTTGCATAATCATATAACAATTTTAACAATATCATACAGAAGAGTCTCTTGGTATATAAGCTTCTGAAAGTGCTTAAGTCTATAACTATGTTACTACTAAACAACTCATCTAGCTCTATAGTCGATTTTCGCGACAACGCTTTACCAGCCCTACCCTCTATAAGTCCCGATAATCGCCGTTTAAGGGCCATTTTTATCTCATGATCATAGTAGCTACGTATTGGCATTTCCTCTAGGACTTCCATAAATTGAGAGAGAGTAGGAGAGCTAGTGTCGGCGTACAGGTGCTTCAACACAGATCTGAACATGTATCTCTGAGGTTCAGAGAAGTGGTACACATCGCCAAATAAATCTACGAGGAAGTCTATATGTTCACTTAATTGTCCAAAGCGATAGTCAAGAGGATTTATTGAGAAATTGTCACCAGGCACCAATAATGAAAATCCTTTCAGAGAAGCGTATTCACCATGCCAATCTAATACCAAAATCGGAACTTTCTTTCTCATTTCGGAAATTATTACCTTTGCAGTATTACTCTTACCACTCCCAGTTCTGCCATAGATGACTATATGGCCTGGTTTGGGATTTATGAATACAGGCTTTGCTCTGGAGAATCCTATGAATATGTGTCCACTAAAATGTGAATAGGCTAGATATACGAAGTAAAGCAGAACTACAAAGATCCCCATATGGAAAACCAGAGTACTGGTTACGTTTGGCGCTGATATTAAATCCAAAGTACTGTCAAAGTCTTTTGGTAGAGCCCATTTAATGACTGCATTACACATTCCAGCAACATATACAGTTAGTGCAAGGGCTATGAGTAATACTTGCCAAAATGCTAATATGTTACTAAGCTCTCTTTCTTCCAAGAGTCCCCTAAATCCCTTTGCAACGGAGGTTATATACTTGACGAAAGAAGAGAGAGTTGTAGCGATGCTGGTAGATAATAGGGTAATAGTGTGGGATGTAGAGTGGGCAAATAAACTCTATAGGACAGGATTTTACGGTAAATACGTTGGAGTGCGAAAGGTCAAAGACTTTGAAGTCAAAAGACCTCTCGAGCTCTCTTTGCTAGAAGCATGTTACTTACTTGAGAAGGGTATAATCAAAGTAGTCGATGGGATGGGAAGGGAGTTATCACTTGAAGAACTAATGAATATTGGAAGAAAAACCTATGATAACTTTGATGATGCATACTTGGTGTATAAGGACCTAAAGAAGCATGGCTATGTCATTAAGTCAGGGTTAAAGTTTGGAAGTACGTTTGCAGTATACGAGCATGGCCCCGGTATAGATCACGCGCCATTCCTAGTCCATATACTGCCTTATAAAGAAAGGCTAGACCCTTTAGAGATAATAAGAGCTGGGAGGCTCTCTCATTCAGTTAGGAAGAAATTCGTTATAGCTACAGTAGAGCCTAGATCAAAAAAAGTGAAGTACTTCATGTTTAAGTGGTTTGGCTGATACTAAGGGACTCTTAGTGAGCAATTACGTGCATTCTATCTGAATTGTCTCTAGACGTCTCATATGAGCCTGGGAACAAATTTACATTAGTTTACATCAATATACTATCAGTACGAGGCAGAGAACGATGATCACGGAAATCATTGACTTCCTAATATTCATACTGCCATGTTACATAGCCAACGCGACTCCGGTAGTACTCAAAAACGCTTTTCCATTCAAGACGCCAATAGACCTCAGGAAAAGGTTTCTTGATGGAAGAAGAGTACTGGGTGAAGGGAAGACATACGAAGGCTTCATAAGCGGGGTCCTTGTAGGCTCGTTTATAGGATTACTACTGACACTCCTTGGTCTTCATACAGTTTACGGTTCAATTGTGCTATCCATTGGAGCGATGTTAGGAGACTGCATTGGGTCATTTATAAAGCGTAGGCTTGGAGTGCCTAGAGGAAAACCGCTTCCACTAGTAGACCAATTAACCTTTGTAATCGCAGCCCTTCTACTCTACAACTACCTAATAGCCCCTGTACGGACGGAATATTATGTGTTATCTATCTTAATAACACTACCATTACACGTGTTCACGAACTGGATCGCCTATATTGCCAAGTTGAAAGAAGTTCCTTGGTGATATAAATTAAGCAGGAATAAGTGTTAGGTGTCATAATGTATCAAATAAGAGTAAGCAAGAACGGAGGAGTGATAATTGAAGTCAACAATAAAATAATAGCTTTTGATGTAACTAGTACGCCGAAAGTTAGACCAGATTTAATCTTGATCTCGCATGCTCACAGAGATCACGTTAATGCAAATGTCATTAGTAGAATTAGAAATATTCCAATAGTCATGAGTAGAGCTACACATGAGTTACTCTTCGGCCGAGAGAAAGTGCATCAAAGTAATATAAAGATAATAAACGAGGAGGAATCTCTAGAAGTAGCAGGGATTGAAATTAAGGCTTTAAGCGCAGGCCACTGTGTAGGTAGTTTACAATATTTCTTGAATACTAACCCCTCTATAGTATTTACAGGGGACTTTAACGTTCAAAGCAGAATAGTACTACGTCCTGCCAAGATCCTCAAAGGAGAAGTCTTAATAATTGATGCAACTTATGGTGTGCCTAGCTATAACTTTCCCAGTAGATCTAAGCTCTATAAGACGCTTTTAGAGTTAATTAAACTAACCTTAGAAAGCAGAGGAGTGGCGTACGTAGCAGCTAGGTATCTTGGAACATCTCAAGAAGTAACGGCATTAGTGAACTTATCTACTCTGAGGGTACCTGTACTCGTCGATCGAAGAATATACTTTGTTAACAAGGTACATGAAAAGTATGAAGGAGAGGAACTACGCTATGGACCTCTTGAAGCCACCGATTGTTGGAACTGTGTAAAGATAATATCACTTCGAAAGGCTAATCGGCAGAAGCAGCAATGTCCTATAATCACTTGCACAGGATGGGCAGCTCTCTGGAAGGACTTAATGTCTTTGCCATTGTCGAGTCACTCTGATTTTGATGGATTAATTAAGTACGTGAAGGAAAGTGGTGCCGAGTTAGTGATTCCGGCATATGGTTTCATTAAGGAATTTTGTGACTACCTAAGTGAAGTTCTAGGGATAACATGTCTTCTTCCATCCAAAGGGAATCTGAGAACTGAAAGTATTTAACTACATAGTTAAACTCTCTTTTAAAGAATTCAGGGTTAAATTAATATTATATTGTTTATATAACCCCATTAATTCAAATGTAACAAAAACATAAAAAGATGATTATTCGGCAGGCTTAAACCTATCCTTTAACTTCTCTAGAACTTGTGGAAGCGTGGTATATTCCATCTCTCCCATAGGTAATCTATGAGGCTCAAAGGGACCGTGTCTTCTTATGAAGTTAGCAGCTATCTGTGCCCACATTCTTGAATTATCGAACGCTGGATCATCAAATAGGTCATTCGGACCCTCTAGCTTACCATTATTTAATTGGAATCCTAGGGCGACAACTCTTGGTGGGCCATCAAATCTAGTGCACTTAGCATACTTAAGCGGGACTGGCATTAACGGACCCATGTGGCTTCCTCTCATCCAACCCTCTACAAAGTGTGGGAAGGCAAATGCCTCTAATACTTCACCTACTGCTGGAAGGCCATGCTGCGTTCTCACGATCAGCACTGGGTCGTCTTTCCCTACATATCTTCCGGCGATTAGGCTGAGCCTAGTGACGCTAGCAGCAGCAGCTATTAAGTTATCTGACTTCCTCCAGACCCTTCTAATCACGTATCTCTCGTAGGATCCTATTAAGGCAAGTAAGTCGTACATTTCCTCAGGGGTGTTTAGTATCACGACTTTGTTATCTATTGTGTCCATCACTTCGAACTTAAAGCCACTGTGCATTTTAGGATCTATTACCAATCCAGCTGTGTTGAAGGGATCAGCGAATATTTTATAAAGCGGGAAGTTCCAGGCTGAAGGCGCGGTTTTATCAGCTGCGAAAACTATTATTGGTTCACTAGGCCTTTCCTCAATTTCCATTTCAGCCACACCAGGTCCCATTCCTCTAACATTCCCGCTAAAAGTCTCCGCTAAGAGATCCTGACCAGCACCATAAAGCTTCAATGGTTTGCTAACTTTATTGGTAACCTCGACAAAGGTGTCCCATGCTAGCTTATGTATCTCCTCATTGTTTTCACCCTTGGTATGAGTCATTAGTAGCTGTAGGTCATCGCCGCAGTTAAATACATAGTAATCTATTAAAAGCCCAGTCTCTTTAGCTTCCTTTAATATCTGTTTTGCTAATTCAATTTGTTTTGGATGTACTGTACTGTGGCCAACCCATCCGCCCACGTCCGCTTTTATCAAGCTAATGGTCACTTTCACCTGAATCACCGTAATCTCTTACGTAAGCTGCATTTATAACGTTTTCCTTAAGTTAAAAATCATATTCAACATTGAAGTTAATCGTAAACGTGAGATCACTATTCTCCTAAAAATCATAATATTTAATAACGGTCTTTTGATAAGTTTTTATTCAACTTTGACTTAGAACTAGTCAGTTAGAGGTATATAATAATACTCGTGTAGTACCTCTTTTTGATACCTATCTAAGTAGGATCCCTCTTTGTTAACTCTCGGTCTTCCCGTCTCCGGATCCCTTCGGAACGTCACGCCAATATCCTTTAAGAATAGGTTCATACCTTGTCGTAGTCCAGCAGGAGCATGAGCATACCCGTACTTTCCCGGCATGCCTTCAAATACCATTAGAGTAATAGCTGTAAAGTCTTGCGCTATTATGTCATGCTCCACTAAGAAAGTAGCTGCCTCTCTCTCTTCAGTTAACCTCTTTATTAACTTAGCAACTCTTAATCTCTGTTCTATGTCCAAGTAGGCCATAGGCTCGTCCAATAGATAGATGTCAGCATCTTTAGATAAACAAGCAGCAATAGCTGCTCTTTGTAATTCACCGCCACTCAGCTCTTCCATATTCCTATCCATCAACTTAGTAAGCATAAGAGGCCGCTCGATATTTGACTTAAACCATGATGATCCCAGATCCATATCACAGTTGACCTCTAGGAACTCCTTTAGAGTTAAATCTTGTCTAAATTCGGATAAAAATTGAGGCTTATAACTCACTTTTAACTTCCCTTTGAGGTCCACGTATCCCTCATCAGGAGTTAGAATTCCAGCTAATATTTTTATAAATGTAGTCTTTCCAATGCCATTTGGTCCCAGAATCCCTACTACTTCACCTTTGTGGATTTGCCCAGGCTCTACTTCAAGCAGGAAATCATCTAACTTCTTCGAAATCCTACTCCAAGACACCATGACATCTTCCGGCTTCCATTCAGGAGGCTTAGGTTTCAATTCAAACCTTACACTTTCTTCTCGAATTCTAATGTTTTCTTCTCTCAGGTATCCTTTTAGATAAACATTAATCCCATTTCGAGCACCCCTAGGAAGAGAGACTACTCCATAAACCCCTGGCTCTCCATAAATTATATGAACTAAGTCTGAAACATAGTCTAATACAGCCAAGTCATGTTCAACTACTAATACATACTTATCATCGCGCGCTAATGATGTTATTACCTTAGCTACTCTCAAACGTTCGCGTACGTCTAAGTAGCTAGACGGCTCGTCAAATAAATACACATCAGCATCTCTTAACATTGTAGCAGCTATAGCTAGCTTCTGGAGCTCTCCACCGCTTAGATTCCTGACTAGTCTATTTGTGAGTTTATCTAGTGCTAGTTCCTTAATGACTTTTTTAAGCACTCCTCTTTCATCAACTCTACTTAAGACATCGATTATTTTCCCACGCACGTACTTAGGAATCTTATCTACCTCCTGCGGCTTTAACACGGCTCTTATCTGACCTTTAGATAGTTTGTCAAAGTAAGGCTGTAACTCTGACCCCCTAAAGTGTCTTATCACAGATCCCCATGGTGGAGGGCTTTCGTGGTTCCCTAGATTTGGTTTAATAATACCAGAGAGTATTTTCAAAGCAGTTGATTTGCCGACTCCGTTTTGCCCTATTATTCCAACAACCTTTCCTAACTTAGGCACTGGCAATCTATAAAGTCGAAAGGCATTGGGGCCATATTTATGAACAGCTATCTCTTTAAGCTCTTCGGGTAAGTTCACTATTCTTATTGCTTTATAAGGACATTTTTTAACACATATACCACATCCAGTACATAGGTTCTCAGCTATTATAGGACCTCTTATATTCTCATTGAGCTTTATTGCTTCTACACCACTTCTAACTAGTGGACAAAATCGGATACACTCTTTGTTACATTGTTTTGGTTTGCATAACGTTCTATCAATAACAGCGATCCTCATAACGACTCTCTTTAAGGATTATTATAGTGACTCTATAATAAAGATTTAAATTTCAAGTCTAGTCTTCTGAACCCCCCTCTACTTCCTGCTCAGCCATAGTTTCAAGAAAGACCTCATAATACGCCTCTTGAAGCAACTCTATCTCCCTAACCTTTTTCTCCTTACTAACTTCGATGGGCTTCTCGATAACTGAAGTCTTTATCTTTTTATTTTCATCTATTAGTTGGACTCCCTTGTACGACGACGACTGTTCATATTGTTTTTCGAACTTACATCTACGACACACTAGAAATACCTTTCCACCTTTTCTCTTCGTTGGTATTAATAAACTGCCACACTTTGGGCAAAACTCGACCATTATATCACACACCTATACCTCATTCTTCCCCCTTTTAAACTTTACGAAACTTTTAACATGAACCTTAATGGAGTCAAGGAACCTAAAGTTGATATCATGAAAGTAGTAAATGAGTTCCTAGCCACAAAAAGTTTAATAGTCAATGTGAGTATAGATAATAGAGCCAAGGGAGGGTTATCCCTTTGAGTAAGAAGGAGGAAGCACACGTTTTAGAAAAACCAAAAATTCAGTGTGTATGTGGGAGAATAATCGAGAGCGCTGCTGATTACAAATTGTTATACCTGAAGAAGGAGCAGAATGAGATAGATATATTATGTCCTAACGACGTTTGTTACTTGAGAGAGCTCGGCTTTATTAAGTTTAAAATCGATGAGAATGGAAATCCAAAGGCAAGTTCCGCATCATTTTATCCTCCATTCGTAACATGGAATGTTTCAAGACTGGGTAAAGAGGTAGCTATGAAATTGCTTAAAGAGCACTTAAGAGACCTAGTTACTAAGTTTGTCGACTGGGACAAGATAAGAGAAGACATTAAGAAGCGCACACAGTAATCTCATTACGAAGGACTACTCATGGAATTAGACAACAAATATAAGTACTCAAGCACTCGATAGACAATCCAAAAGAGTATTTCTAGAATTCTCTTTATACTCTGTCACAAGAGCTTAGCTACAAGTTCTTAGAGACTATGACATACACTTTTTACTAATAAGCTAGAGAAAAGTTTATTAACTATGTTTTAAGAATTTCTCTAGCTATACTGGGGGTTTAAGTTGACATTGAAGACAACATCAAAGCAACCGAGGAAACAGAGAAAGACCTATTATAACAAGCCATTACATCAAAGAGTAAAGGAAATGACAGCACCACTAGCCGAATCTCTCAGAAAAGAGCTTGGTATAAAGAGAATCCCGGTAAGGAAAGGCGATATTGTACTTATAGTGCGTGGCAGTTTTGCAGGTCACGAAGGCAAGGTAGTTAGGGTGAGTCTGAAGAAAAGAAGGATATATGTTGAAGGAGTTACACTAACCAAAGCCGATGGAACTGAAGTACATCGTCCAATACATCCCTCAAAAGTAGTAATTACGAAATTAGACCTATCTGATGAGTGGAGGAAGAAGATAATAGAGAGGAAGAAGGTGATAACTTGAAGAGAAAGGGTAGTTTAAGACATCTAAGGAGAAGTTTAGCTCCAAGTTTTTGGCCTATTCTTAGAAAAGAGTTTGCATGGGCTGTAAAGCCAAGTCCAGGTCCTCACCCATCCTATAGGTGCATTCCTCTAGGAGTTATTTTAAGGGACGTTCTAAAGTACGCAAGAACTATGAGAGAGGCGCGTAGAATACTCGGAGAGGGAAAGGTTAAGGTTGATGGCAGAGTAGTGCGCGACTACAAATTCCCGGTGGGCCTTATGGACGTGATCGAACTAGCCTCTGGTGAAGTATTTCGAATGGTTCCTCACCCACAGAAGTTCATGGTACTACATCCGATAAGCGAAGATGAAGCTAGTTTCAAGTTATTAAGAGTAGAAGGCAAAAACATAGTTAAGGGCGGTCACATAGAATTACACTTCCATGATGGGCGTAATCACTTAATTAGAATAACTGATCCTCGTAATCCTGTTGAAGATGTATATAAGACCTATGATGTGATAAAGATGGCTATACCCAAACAAGAAATACTTGACCACATAAAGTTTGAGAAAGGTGTGATCGCCATAGTAGTTGATGGCAGAAACGTAGGAAAAGTAGGGTCAATAGTTGAAATAAATCAAATATTCAAAAAGGCTAAGGCGATCGTGACTTTAAGGTCTCCTGAGGGTAGGGACTTCAGAACTATCCTAAGCTATGTGTTTCCTCTAGGAAGGGAGAAACCTTTAATAAGTCTACCAGAGGAGTGCTTTAAGTATGAGTGAAGAAGTTGAAAAGTACGTGCTGGTAAAGGATCATCCGATGAGAGCCGTTAAAATAGGAAAAGTAGTAGTTAACATGGCCGTTGGTGAATCAGGAGAGAGACTTCAAAAGGCTGCAATAATACTTGAACAGTTAACTGGTCAGAAGCCATCATTTAGAAAGGCCAAAAGAACCATAAAAGAGTTTGGTATAAAGAAAGGCGAGCCAATAACAGCTATGGTTACCTTAAGAGGCGAAAAGGCTATTGAATTCTTAAAAAGGGCATTAACTACCGTTAATTTCACATTAAAGAAATCAAGTTTTGACGATTACGGTAATGTCTCTTTCGGAATTAGGGAACACATACATCTCCCTGGAGTTAAGTATGATCCAAAACTCGGAATATACGGGTTTGATGTCATAGTAGCTTTTGAAAGACCCGGGTACCGTGTAGCTAGAAGACGAAGAAAGAGGTCCAAGATAGGCAAAAACCATAGAGTAACCCGGGAAGAAGCCATGGAATTCATGACAAAGTTATTCGGAGTCAAATTAGTGTGAGGTGCTGATATGGCGAAGATAAAACCTCCTAAAGTTAGAAAGTTTGGAAAGGGAGCTTATAGATGTAGAATATGTGGAACACATGAGGCGTTAATTAGGAAATACAATTTGTATATTTGTAGAAGATGTTTTAGAGAAGTTGCTGAGAAGATAGGCTTTAAGAAGTACATGTAAAGAAAAGTTTATGAGAGCGTGATAGAGATTTTGATGAGGTGCTAGCATGGTAGTCATAGACCCACTAGCCAATACACTCTCCACTATATGGAATAGTGAAATAAGAGGTAAGAAGGAATGTATCACCTATCCAGCTTCAAAGTTCATAGCCGAAGTACTCAGAGTAATGCAAAAAGCTGGCTACATCGGAGAGTTCGAGTATATTGATGATGGCAGAGCCGGGAAGTTCAGAATCCAGTTATTAGGTCGAATAAACAAGTGTGGAGTAATAAAACCTCGCTTTCCTGTGAAGAAGAATGAGTTCGAAGAGTGGGAAAAAAGGTATCTACCCGCAAGAGGAATAGGAATTCTAATAGTCTCAACCCCTAAGGGGGTAATGACTCACAGAGAAGCCAAAGAGTTAGGAATAGGTGGAGTATTAGTAGCTTACGTGTACTAGGTGATATTATGAGTGAAGCAGAAGAGATTAAAGTAAAGCCAAAGCTCTCAGAGGACCTCAAGCAGGGCTTAAAGCTTAGGAAGATATTAAAGAGCAAGAAGCCGGAGTTCATAAGAATGGATAGTTGGGCCAAGCCATCAATTGAGAAGTCTTCATGGAGAAGGCCAAAAGGCCTTGATAACAAGATAAAACTTCAGCGTAAAGGGTTTCCAAAGATAGTGAAAATAGGCTATAGAGGGCCTAGGGTTGTGAGAGGACTCCATCCTTCGGGGTTTAGAGAAGTCGTAGTTCATAATGTCCAGGACTTGAAGAATGTAGATCCTCTACATGAAGCTATTAGAATAGCATCAACTGTTGGTAGAAGGAAGAGGGAAGAGATATTAAAACGCGCTAAGGAACTAAAGATAAAGGTTCTTAACTAGGGGGTGGTTGCAACGAAAGCCTCTTTGGCTAGAAGATTAGCTGCTGAAGTGCTAGGCGTAGGGGAGTCGAGGATATGGATAGATCCTGAGAACCTAGATAGGGTAGCCGCTATAATCTCTAGGGAGGAAGTCAGAAAGCTGATTAAGGAGGGAGTCATAAAAGTCAGACCGCCATCAACACCATCACGAGGTAGAGTGCGAATTAGACGAAAGCAGAAAAAGAAGGGAAGGAGGAAGGGTTCAGGAAGTAGAAAGGGATCAAGAGCTGATGAAAAAGACCTTTGGGTCGCAAAAATTAGAGCCCTCAGAAAGTACCTCAAATATTTAAAGAGAAGAAAGCTAATTGATAGAAGAACATATAGAAGGCTTTACCTAATGACTAAAGGAGGCTCATTTAAGAGTGTGCGGCACTTGAAGACTTACTTAATAGAGCACAACTTGATGAGGAGATATTAATGGCTAAAGGAGGAAGGTATAAGGTACCGCTTAAGAGAAGGAGAAAAGGATTAACTAACTACTATAAGAGGATAAAAATGTTGAAATCAGGAAAGCCTAGACTAGTCGTTCGTAGAACAACAAAACATGTAATAGCTCAACTAGTGATAGCTAAGCCGCAGGGAGACGTAACTCTAGTAGCCGCTCACAGCAAAGAACTTGTGAAGAAATTTGGATGGTTAGGAAGCACTAACAACACTCCAGCTAGCTACTTAGTGGGACTAATTATAGGCTATAAATCGCAGATCGTTGGTGTGAAAGAGGCCATACTGGACATAGGGCTGTTTAGAGCTATAAAAGGAGCTAGAGTATTTGCCGTAGCAAAGGGCGCAATAGATGCAGGTCTCTACATCCCTTGTGGTGAAGACATACTACCAGACGAATCGAGAATACGTGGAGAGCATATAGCAAGTTATGCGAAGATATTATCGTCTTCATCACCTGAAAAGTACCAACAACAATTCTCTTTATATATTAAGAAGGGATTGCCTCCCGAAAAGTTGCCTGAACATTTCGAAGAAGTTAAGAAAGCCATAATTGACTATTACGATAAGAAGCTTAAGGAGACTGATTAGGCCATTTTCCTAATTAATTCATTAATCGCTCTTCCCCTATAACCGAGCTCTCCGCCATCTTTATGATGCCTCTTAATAGTTCCTTTGAACCCACCCGATGGTGGACTTAGTCTAAAGACTGGCTTAAGTTTAGGTAAATCAGTGATCTTAGCTTTGCCCTCTATGATAGCTTTCGCAAATTCTTCAATACTTGAAAAACCATATTTTTTCACATAATCATCAGTCAGCTTAACTCCTCCTTCCAACCTTCCTCTTCTTCTTAAGAGTAAAGCTAAGGTCTCACAATCTACCTCACCCCAGGTTACATAATCCTGAATCCTTTTCAGCATTCCTAGATATGATGGCCTATCATCTATTATGACAGCATGAAATTTCTTGTGTAGCCTTAGTAGCTTCAGCGTAGTCTTGACATCGGGTGGTACATCAACTCGTCCTCTTATTCTTATGACAGCGATCGCTGTCATACACTCACCATTGGTCGGGCGTCTTTATCGCGTAAGTTTTCCTTAAAGCATCATATGTCGCTTTAACAAAATTTATGGCTGTTCTAGTCTCTCCTTTAGTCCTAGTCCACACATCCTTTATTCCAGCTAACCTAAGTACAACCTTTGCCGCCTCTCCTGCAACAAGGCCTACGCCTTTAGGCGCTGGTAGTAGTAATATTTTGACGCTGCCACTTTTACCGTACACCTTGAAGGGAACACTATGAGGCTCGCCGCATAAGCACTCCCAACTTCCACAGCCTCTTCTCACGGGAACTATATTCAATTTGGCATCCACTATAGCTTTTTCAATAGCCTGTCTTACTTGCTTGGCCTTACCCACTCCAACGCCAACGTAGCCATCGTGGTTTCCGACAGCCACCACTGCCTGAAACTGGCTGACCTCTCCTGCGTCGGTTTGTCTTTGGACAATATTTATCTTTATAACCTTCTGTTCTAGATTTGGTAGGAGAGCATCAACTATTTCGACTTCCCTTATGGGTAAATTCATTTCGAATATCTGGTTTATCGAAGTTATCCTGCCTTCTTTAACTAGTCTCCCGACTAACGTCTTAGGTATCCACTCCTCCATGCTGGACACCTTGTCTCAATAGCCACCATTCTTAAGGTTAGGGGTTTAAATAAATGTTGCTAAAGGCTCTTTTAAGCTTACTCGTTGAATAGCCTAGTATCGTAAAAAACAGAGAAAAAATAGAAAGAACAGCTGAGAGGAAAGCGATATTAATTACCGAGAGAAGCTTAAATAGGCTCATTCAAAAGAAAAATTAGGTGGCAGTCTTTGGTAGTGAGAAGAGAGAAGAAATCTAAAAGCTTAAGGGGTTGGCGTACTCATGGCTGGGGAAGAGTAGGTCAACATAGGAGAAGTGGTACTAGGGGCGGAAGAGGACATGCAGGATACCACAAACATTACTGGTCATGGGTAGTTAAGTATGCTCCAGACTGGTTTGGCAAGCATGGATTTACTAGGCATCCAAGTATAGTTCCTAGGCCTAGGTGTATAAACGTCAAGGACATTGACGAGAACATAGACCTATGGGTCAAGGAGGGCAAGGCCAGTCTAAGAGGAGGAGTTTATGAAGTCGACCTAACCGAGTTAGGCTTTACTAAACTCCTAGGTAGTGGAAAGATAACCAAAAAAGTATTAATAAGAGTGGTTGATGCGACCGAGAAGGCAATTGAAAAAATTGAACGAATTGGTGGCAAGGTTGTGCTCATTAGAGGAGGTGAGTAGCGGTGGTATCCTACGAGTCCTTTGAGCCTATACTTAGAGTACTTCCTGAGGTTCCTAGACCTCCAGGAAGATTACCTTTTAGGACCAGGCTATTATGGACAGGAATAGTATTAGTGATATATCTAATTATGTCTCAAATACCACTATATGGTATACCATGGAGAGCCGAGTATTATCAGCGTCTGTTCTTCTTGCAGATAGTTTTAGCATCGAGGAGAGGAACGCTAATGGAGCTTGGAATAGGTCCCATAGTAACAAGTGGGCTGATATGGCAGATATTAGTTGGAAGTAGAGTGATAAAGTTAGACCTGACATCTCCTAAGGGAAGATCCTTGTTCACCGGCCTTCAAAAACTGTTTGCCATAGTATTCACATTCATAGAGGCATTAGCTTACATACTCGGAGGAATGTATGGAGTATTGCCCACCTCAACAGCAATTATAGTGTTCGCTCAACTAGTGAGTGCAACACTACTACTGATGTTAATGGACGAGATGTTGCAGAAGGGCTGGGGTCTAGGTAGCGGTATAAGCTTATTCATAGCAGCTGGAGTAGCTCAACAGATGTTTTGGCAGTTATTCTCGCCTTTAGGACCTCTAGCAGATGGCTTTTATGTTGGAGTAATACCTTCGTTTATTTACGCTATTACTAATGTTACAACTACTGGTAACTGGGATCTTCTCAACAAAATAGTCCTTAGACCCTACGGCCTTCCTGACATAACAGGGCTTATAGCAACAGTGTTATTATTTGCTCTTTTGCTTTATCTAGAGAACATGAGAATAGAGGTTCCAGTAGCTGCTAGTAGATATGGAGGCATCAGAACGAAAATTCCATTCAAGTTCCTATATGTGTCAAACGTTCCTGTGATACTGGTCTCAGCTCTCTTCGCAGATATTCACATATTCTCAAGGCTAGCGTGGTCACGCCTTAATCCTGATAATCAAAATATATGGTTTAACTTTATAGCTAAGTACAATGTTACAGAAGGAGGACTAGAACCACTGCCTGGCTGCTTAGTCTATTACCTCTCACCTCCATCAGGCCTCCTAGCTGTAATGGAAGACCCGCTTAGGTTCATTATCTACGCAGCCCTCTTCGTGTTGCTCTCCGTATTATTCTCGATAGCATGGGTTGAGACATCTGGCATGGATCCGAGAAGTCAAGCACAACAACTAGTAGAAGCACAGCTCTTAATACCTGGCTTTAGGAGATCTACAAGAGTCATAGCGTCGTTACTTGAGAGATACATTCCTGTTCTAACGATAGTAAGCGGCCTTGTAGTGGGGCTAGTAGCAGTCCTTAGTAATCTCTTTGGAGTTCTGGGAACCGGAATAGGACTGCTATTAATGATAGACATAATATTACAATATCAAGGACTAATAATGCAAGAGAGAATATTGGAAATGTACCCAATGCTTAGGAGAATAGTAGGAAGGTAGCAGATAAGCGTCTGAGTAATAAATGCAAAGGTTTTTAATTCGCTAGGATACTATATTTTGAGACACATTATAATCAGTTATGGTGTCTGATAATGCCGAGAAAAATCACCGCAAGAGTTATTGAAAGAAAGAAGTTGATATTAAATTTACTAAAAGAGCATGGAGAACTTCCGACTTCAGAGCTAGTAAAACAAACTGATTTAACTCACTCACAGATATTTTATGTTCTCAGGATGTTGCTTAAAGAAGGTTTAGTTGAGGAAGTTAAGAGAGGTAAGGTTGCTTACTGGAGACCCTCTAAAGTGACTAGTGAAGAAGAGTAATCCTTATCATATAGTACTAAAAATCCTAAAAGAAGGGGTTCGCAATGGGAGGTAGGCAGAGGACCTCAATATTCTTTGGCACAGAGTTCGCAGATAAATCACAGGAAGAAGCAGCAAGAGGTAAAGGCTCTAGAAAGTCAGGGAAATCAAAAAAGAAAAAATCTTAAAACTCTCAAATATTGCATTGTTTAAGGAGCACTAAATTATGAAACTCTCATTTGAATTCTTTGCCCCTAAGCCTAAGCCAAAGCTCAGTATAGCCATACCCTCATCTTTACTTGAAGATTGCAGTACTCTCAGAGAGAAAACCATAAAGCTAGGCCTCATCGGAAGAGCTTGTTCGATTTTTAGAGTTGAAGAGGTATTGGTGTTTAGGGACTTCCGCCGAGACGTCTCGAATGATGCAGAGTTAATTAAATTGGTTCTTGAATATCTAGAAACTCCTCAATATCTAAGAAAGAGATTGTTTAAGAGAAACCCAAATCTCAGATTTGTAGGTTTACTCCCTCCACTGCGCACTCCTCATCATCCACTAGCGAGTAATATTAATGAGATACCGAATGTAACCATGAGAGATGGTGTTATAGTTAAGAAAGTAGGTAAGGGCTACTTGGTAGATGTTGGACTAGAGAGCCCACTAACTGTGGTTGATCTAGCTACTGAATACAAGGCTGGAGACAGAGTGAGCGTGCTTATCAACAAGCTAACAGGTAAGCATAGATTCGTTGATCCAAAGAGCTTTAACGTTTATTGGGGATTCAAGGTTAGAGTTCTAAAACGGGGCCTTAAGGAAATCAGGAAGCGTATGAAGAGAGACCTAGTGATAGCGACCTCTAGAAGGGGATGGTTAATATCTAATACAAAGATATTCTCAAAATTAAAGGCGAAGCTCAATGAAGCAGACCACATCATCATACTCTTCGGTTCACCTAGGGCCGGACTCTTTGAGATATCCACTTCCCAAGGTTTGGAATTGAGCAAGATCAGCGACTTTATAATCAACTTCATACCCCATCAGGGGACGTTTACTGTTAGAACAGAGGAAGCCATATTCTCTACTTTATCAATAATTAACTTACTAACTCAATTACGCATTTAATTTTAACTTAACTCGCTCATAGCTCTACTGGGTCAAGAAAAGACACGAAAAAAGTTTATTAAGAACCTTTAAGAATACACGGTAGTCAGGTGTTTGAGATGGTTAAGGACTCAAGGCCACGAAGAGGTTCAATGGCGTATTACCCAAGAGCTAGAGCTAAGAGTATAGTAGCCAGAGTTAGGAGATGGCCTAAGGTAAGTGAAGTTAGACCGCTTGGCTTTGCAGGATACAAAGTAGGCATGACTCATGTTTTCATACTGGAGGATAATCCCAATAGCCCATTCTATGGAAGAGAAGTATTCAAACCCATTACACTATTAGAGTGTCCCCCATTACTAATAATCGGCGTAAGAGCCTATGAGAAAACGCCTTATGGTCTTAAGGCACTTAGTGAAGTATGGACAAAGGACCTACCTAAATATATTGACAGGACCATTACTATACCTAAAAATTTTAGAAGTGTCGAAGAGTTTGTGAGTAAAGTCAGAGACAGAGTCGCTGATGTTAGGTTGATAACATGCACACAGCCATGGAAAACTGGAATAGGAAAGAAGAAACCGGAAATATTCGAAATAGCTGTAGGAGGAGATCCCGTAGAAGCTTTAGAATACTCAATCAAAAAATTAGGGAGCGAATTAAAAATCAATGAAGTTTTTGAAGAAGGGGAATATGTGGACGTCATAGCTGTGACTAAGGGGAAAGGCTTTCAAGGAGTAGTTAAAAGGTTTGGAGTTAAAATATTACCAAGGTGGCACAAGCATAGAAAGGGTTCAAGGAAAATAGGGTCAATAGGTCCCACGAAGCCTGCGGTGATGTTCACAACCCCAAGAGCTGGGCAAATGGGATTCCACCAGAGGACAGAGTATAATAAGCGAATACTAAAAATTGGCACAGATCCCAGCGAGATAAATCCCAAGGGAGGCTTTAAACACTATGGTATAATAAGGAATCAGTATGTAATGATCGAGGGATCAGTGCCTGGCGCCATAAAGAGGCTAGTCAAGTTGAGGCTACCGATAAGGCTTAATATTGCTATAAGGTCAAAGCCTCAAATAACTTATATAAGCATGCCATAGGGGGCTTTATATGTCAAGCACCAAGCTCTTCAAACTCGAAGTGAAAAATCTAAGTGTAAAGGTTTATGATCTAGAAGGTAAACCAGTAAAAGAGATAAAATTACCCGAAGTCTTCCGAGCTCCAGTAAGAATAGATATCATTAGAAGAGCTTTTCACTCTATACATACTGCTAGGATACAGCCTCAGGGGAGGGATCCCATGGCTGGTAAGAGAACGACAGCCGAAAGTTGGGGCGTGGGTTATGGAGTAGCTAGGGTGCCTAGGATAAAGGGGAGCTCAAGAGCAGCTTTAGTTCCGCAAGCTGTTGGAGGAAGAAAGGCGCATCCACCTACCACGATGAAGAAAGTCCATGAGAGAATAAACAAAAAGGAGAAGAGATTAGCACTAGTATCAGCACTTGCCGCTACGGCCGCTCTATACTTCGTTAAGAAGAGGGGACATGTAGTAGAAACGATTCCTCAGGTCCCCCTTATTGTGGTTAACGACTTCGAAGAGCTAAAGAAGACCTCTCAAGTAAAGGAAGTTCTGATAAGACTAGGAGTATGGCCTGACGTGTTAAGAGCTAAAATGGGTAAAAGAATAAGAGCAGGAAAGGGAAAAATGAGAGGGCGTAGATATAAGAAACCTAAGAGTGTTTTGATAGTAATTAGCAAAGACAGAGGCATATTTAAAGCAGCACGAAACCTTCCGGGAGTTGATGTAACATTAGCCAGGAACTTAAATGTAGAGCTATTAGCCCCTGGTGGTGACCCTGGAAGGTTAACAATCTATACCGAATCAGCGCTAAGAGATATCGAAAAACTATGGGGGATATACTATGGATCCTTATAAGGTCATAATCAGGCCCCTAGTGACGGAGAAAGCCGTCGATAAAATAGAGAAGGATAATACATTAGTCTTTATAGTCGACATTAACGCAACGAAGCATATGATAAAGAGAGCAGTTGAAGAGATCTTCGATGTTAAGGTGGTGAAGGTGAACACCTTAATTATGCCTCAGGGAGAGAAAAAAGCTTATGTTAAACTAGCTAAAGAGTATAGTGCTGTGGACGTGGCATCTAGAATAGGAGTACTGTAGGTGTTGTATATGGGTAAGAGGTTAATAGTACAGAGGAGAGGACGTGGAGGCTCGGTATTCATCTCTCCTAGTTGGAAAAAGATCGGAAGAGTTGCTTATAGGCCATACGACCCTGAAGAGTTTCAGAAGAGAGTAATAGTAGGCAAAGTTGTGGAGCTTCTTCATGATCCAGGTAGAGGAGTGCCAGTAGCTCGAGTGAAGTTTGAAGATGGTGTAGAGATGCTCATGATAGCTCCTGAAGGGCTTGCAGTGGGTCAGAAAGTATACTATGGAGCGAAAGCTCCACCGAGTTTAGGCTACATCCTGCCATTAGGCAGCATACCCGAGGGAACTCATGTATGCAACGTTGAATTGAGACCAGGAGATGGTGGTAAAATCGCTAGGGCCAGCGGAACCTATGCCATAGTGTTATCACATCTGGGTAATAGAACGCTAGTTCAACTGCCTAGCAAGAAAATTAAAGAAATAGACAGCAATGCCAGAGCCACTATCGGAATCGTTGCAGGAGGTGGCAGAATTGAAAAACCACTATTAAAGGCTGGGAAAGCATATCACATGTCCCGCTCGAAGGCTTGGAAATATCCAACAGTTAGAGGCAAGGCCATGAGTCCCTATGCACACCCAGCTGGAGGAGGCTCTCATCCTAAAGGCCTAACACCAGCATCTAGAACAGCTCCACCAGGGCAAAAGGTCGGGCACATAGCTCCCCGCAGAACTGGTAGGAGAAAGGGCAAGTAAAGCAGTCAGAAGAATGGTGAAGGACGAATAAACTATTCGTCAGTCAATGTCACCACATTTGTTCAACCATCTCTAAAACTTCAGGAAAAATCTCTAGATAATAGCAAGAGTTCTGAAATAAGATACGTAATGAAGGAGCTAGTAATATTTTCCGAAGATCGATAGGCAGAAAAGTTTTTATCTAGATGCCTCAATAGAGTGACGGGATCCCTATGCCAGAATTCAAGTACAGGGGTTACACTCTAGAAGAGTTACTCAGAATGCCTAGGGATGAGTTCATAAAGCTACTTCCATCGAGACAAAGGAGAAGTTTACTTAGAGGACCTACTGAAGCTCAAAGAAAGCTACTTAAGAAGATAGAGAAAGCCAAGAAGGCAATGGCGGAGGGACGTAAGCAACCAATAATAAAGACCCACGTCAGAGACATGATTATATTACCTGAAATGGTAGGTTTAACCATACACGTCTACAATGGCAAAGAGTACGTTCCGGTTACCATAACACCAGAGATGATAGGACACTATTTAGGAGAATTCTCAATAACAGTAAAAAGAGTCGTGCACGGAGCACCTGGATTAAGGGCTACAAGGTCATCTATGTATGTGCCCTTAAAGTAATTTGTAGAAAATATCTTTTAGAGATACAACTATAAAGACAATCGTGTTAATATTATAAAGAATAAATCTAATCCGTTCTCCAGGCCAACAATCCTAGCCTCATCAGAAAGGATCATATCTAGTATTCATCTTCCTCATATGTCTGATTCTTTAAGATTGGAGGGCGACTCTCTAGAGAATATAATATTACTCAGTGAGCTTTAGGGTATGGATAACTTCACTCTAGATAAGTATTCAACAGCTATTGCTAGAATTATTGCACCGATTATGAGTTTCTTTCCTCTGTAGCTTTCCATTCCAGTAGCCCACAGAAACACTCCTATGGCAGCTAGTACTACATACGCCACTCTCATGATACTGAGCGTTGTGTTAAAGAGTTTAATCAAGGTATCTATGATCTCCGTTTGTATCGTTGTTATAAGCTGGTCTATAACGCTGGGTGCGGCAGTGACTAATGCGTTATTGGTAATGACTACGACAATAATCGTGGTTAATAATGCGGCTTTGAATCTCTTTATAGTTTTCATATTCTCACCAGTGAACTCTTGCAAAGGAGTATATAAGGGAAGCACTTTCAGAGAGAGCTAACGAGAAAAGCTACAATACCGAGAGTCATCCCTAGCAATGATAGCTTTCTAAACTTATCCAGAACTCTTCTAACCTTAGCTTTCCTTAAGACTATTAATGAATAGATAAGCATTGAGTTTGCAAAACTCACCACGACCGAGTATGCGATTTTGTTTTTTACTAAAGCAATGGCTACTAAACTTAAAAGTATAGCCACTATCATTAAGCAAGACGCAATGAGGTAGCATTTCCTAATCCCAATTATGTGGGGCAGTGTAACAAGTCCTGCACTTAAGTCACCAGGGGCATCTCTCACATCCTTAATTATCTCTCTAGAGAGTGTTGCTAAGAACGCTATTAGAAAGAAAAGCCATAAATAGGTAGGAACATCATCTAGTCTAATTACTAGTAGAGCACCGTAGATAAATGGCATAGCCGTTGAGAGTGATACAGCTAAATTTCCTACGAGTCCGTACCTCTTAAGTAAAGCATTGTACATCATGTCTAGTATAACGACAAGGTAAAGCAAAATTGTCGAGCTTAGAGGAAGTTTTAACGGAGCCCACCAGGGCATTAGTATTCCGATACCCAGGAATGCTGAAGAAAGTATTAAGGCCTCATGTAAGCTTAAATCCCCCTTTACGAGAGGTCTATCGGGAGAGTTTATCTTATCTTCTTCAATATTAAAGTAGTCATTAAATCCGAAGACACCCATTTCAACAAATAGTCCTATTAACATTCCATAAACTACACGTAATAGTTCTTCACTATACAGTTTTGCTTCTTTGGCTACTAAAGCTCCCACTAGTATGGCTAAGGACACCATAATTCCATGCTCAATTCTTGTTAACTTCAAAGTAGCCTTTATTTTCTGTAGCATCAGTTGTGATTATTTGAGGTAAAGTTTATAAGAGTTGTTTATCTATCTCCAAAAGCGAGTGATCCTCATGCCTAGGTGGCACTTTTCAGTACAATTAGACCCCTCAAGAACTGCCATAGCTGCTGGCAGAGATTTAAGGATATCCTTTAAACATGCAGTTGAAATATGTAGCTGTATTAGAGGACTGCGCCTAAACGAAGCAAAGAGATTCCTGGAAGAAGTGATAGCCATGAAGAGGCCAGTTCCCTTCAGAAGATACCATGGGAAAGTAGCCCATAGGAGAGGGCTTAGAGGTTGGCCAGCTGGCAGATATCCCGTTAAGGCTGCTAAAGCCATACTAGATGTACTAAAGAATGCAGAAGCAAACGCCGAGTATAAAGGATTGGATTTAGAAAGGCTATGGGTGATTCACGCCTCGGCACATAAGGGCACAAAGATTCGAAAGTATATACCTAGAGCATTTGGCAGAGCAACACCATACTTCCAAGAATTAGTGCATGTAGAGATAGCATTAGAAGAGAGATGAAGATCACCATTATGAATATTTAAGGCTTACATCTGTGTATCGAGTATAAATTGAGGCAAAGATGAAGCTATAGACTTTCTCTCCGTGAATCATAAATATTACTTATTAAGGTAAGGTTAGAGAACGCTGGGCTAATACTTTCGCTCACATGCAAGCTGTCCCCTAGCCAATTTAGTAACAAATAGAACGCTAGCACTTTGGATATTACCTTAGAACCCGGAGGTCCTGGACTCTTCATGTAAAATGCATTAACTTCATATATCGTCCCAAAGTACCTTCTGTCTAAGGCTATTCTTCCTAACCTTATGAGGTCGACTAATAATCCCGCAAACGCAGGACTATCATTAACTCTCATATTTATAATTACTTCATCTATTGCGTTATTGAAGGATTTGTACATTATGTGCATGGCCACAAATTTCTTATCACCAAGCGGTTCAAGATAGCCTGTTGGCTTTATGAAATGAGGGGCATTGTAACCTAACACGTCTTTAACTACCTTAGACTTTGTCCTCTCCTTTGCCTTGTTCCTCTCCTTTAATGTGAGGGAAAGGAAATCCATGTTACCGCCTATGTTAAACTGGGCTATAGATAAAACTTCTCTTCTTCTCTCAACTAAGTGCTCTAACAGGTCCGTAATTAGAGGAGTAGCTCCAGTAGCTCCATCATCCCCAAAGAATGTTACGCCGACTTCTTTGCCTAATTTCACGAATGCGAGATCGTTAGCTATGGGTGTGGGTATACCATTTATAAAGACAACAGGATTGTTATACTTAGCATACTCAATAGCCGCGTAAGCATACAACTGAGTAGCAGTGACTCTCTCTTTCTCATCATTATCAATAGCCTCCCTCAGTTTCTCGATATTGTTAAATGGTTCTGCCTTCTCTGTTGTACATAAATTAATAAATACCTCAGGACTATTTTCACTCCACTCTTCAATTAGCCTCTCTACGCACTCTCTCAACGACATCCTATAGTCTAATCCTCTAACTCTCAATGGTAAGCCTTTGAGGCTATTTAGATGAACTCCTTCGTGAACTACAATCTCCTTTAACGAGTCAGGGACAGAGTTATGATACATTAATGAAACTTCATATACACTCTTCCCAACCTTCCTTAAATCCACGTCATACGCACTGACGAACTCTATGTCTTCGACTTTGTACTTTAGATTGTTTCCTAAAGGAATCCCACAATAATCAAGTTCTCCTCTTTTAATCTTTTCAACACCAACCATCAACGTGGTTCCAACATAACCAAGCCCGAGGACTACCACACGCATTAGACCACCAGTTTTATGTCTATAAAATACTCGAGTTTTATATCTATAAAACTTTTCTCAATGGTTGCATCTGGAGAAGGAAGAGGTAACCCTCATCGGTCCTAACTCTAAATATGCCTAGCGGTAAATTATGGAATCATAATCCCCAGGAAGTAAAAAATTTAAGTTACAGACTCTTAGTTAGTACGGACAAGCATGGGAAGGGGTTAAGTTGCCGACAATTCAGCAAATCTTCATTGAAGAAGGAATTAGGAAAATGGAAATACACGAGTTCCTATCAAGGGAATTGAGTAGAGCTGGCTATATAGACTTAGAAATAATGAAGACCCCCATAGGGACTAGAATAATAATCTATGCGGAACGTCCTGCGTTAGTGATTGGGAGAAGAGGAGCAACTATAAAGAGAATTTCAGCGATATTAGAAAAGCGATTTGGAATAGAGAGTCCCCAAATAGATGTAGTGCCTATTCAAAATCCCGAACTCAACGCAAAAGTAATGGCATATAGGATAGCTAGAGCCTTAGTTAGAGGAATAAAGTTTAGAAGAGTAGCGTTCATAGCACTACGTCAGATAATGGAAGCAGGAGCTAAAGGAGCTGAGATAGTTATAAGCGGAAAACTGACTAGTGAAAGAGCCAGGTTCGAAAAGTTTACAGCTGGTGTTTTGGCTAAATCTGGACATCCGAGGGATATTTTCGTAGATGAAGCTAAGGTATCGGTATTACTGAAACCTGGAGTTTATGGAGTGAAAGTTAGGATAATGCCCCCCTCTCCAATGCCAGATAAAATTGAGATAAAACCAGTTTCACCGATTGCTGAAGAAGTAGCCAGTACTCAATCTCAATAATATTGAGTTGGAATTCTCTATGAGCAGAAAATTAAAAAGTCACTTAAACCTCTAAGAGAAGGGCGAGAGCTTGCCGATTCTAAAGCCCGATGAAATAAGGAAGATGTCTCCAGAGGAGAGGGAAAAGAGACTCAAGGAGCTCAGGCTAGAACTCATTAGGCTAAGAGGCATGGCACACGCAGCTGGAGGAGCACTAGAGAATCCAGCGAGAATAAGAGAGATAAAGAGAGCAATTGCAAGAATATTAACTATACAAAGAGAAGAAGT
>Ga0180302_10000110_pt1 | contig 31713 bp, 33 predicted proteins | sample GuaBasSediGuay17_FD_121794 | JGI IMG/M metagenome (GOLD analysis project Ga0180302, IMG submission 121794) | Subseafloor sediment microbial communities from Guaymas Basin, Gulf of California, Mexico - Guay17, Core 4571-4, 12-15 cm | ecosystem: Environmental > Aquatic > Marine > Hydrothermal... | reverse complement strand
TCCTCCATAACCCGTTTAACCGATTCAGGCTTCAGCTTATCCCCGGCTATCGAGCACGCGACCGATAATCCGCCTGTGTCCACCACGATGAGGTAGCAGTCTATACCCATGTTTTTCAGGTCCCCGGTGAGGATGTAGTAGGTCAACGCGTAGTTCGTCGTCATCAGTACAGGGCTCTCCGGGGTAGGCTTCCCCACATAGTATAGGCCGGGTTTAACCGATATAGGCGCCCTAGGATCCATCATTATAGACTGCCTAAGCATCATGACGGGTCGTAAGAACCGTAGGGTCTCGGGTTTAACGACGATTATGCTCGAATACCTAGTCATAACCGCCGCCGTCCTAAGAGGCTCCGGGACGTTTGACTTAAGGTCTTCAGGAAAAGTTATCGTCGGGTAGCCTAACCTGTCGAACTTCTTATCGACCGCCAACCTACGGATTATCGTCAGAGACTCGATAACCTCCTTAAGCGTCTCACCCGGAGGATGGATAACTATATCGTGCAACCCTATACCCCTAAGCCTGTTCACAGCCGCCAATAAGGTTCTCCAGTCAGCAGCCTTCACCGATATAGGGCATTTAAACCTCCTAGCAAGCGAAGCCATAGGCATGAGGTTTCTGAGAACCGCGCCGTGTAAGAGTGGCCGTTCATCCTTAAGAATGTTCATCGCCTTCATCGCGGTCGACGGATTCTCGGTCGATACTATAAGCGGATATGGGGTATCTTTAACCAGTTCGACCAACCGAACGAACGGCTCGGCTCTTCCAGAGAGGTTTCTCAAGGCTAACGCGTTGACCTTCAGGGTCTGCTCCATCCTCTCGAACGCGGCCTCCTCGGCCTTCTTTAGACCGTTCTTCACCTCTTCCATGTCCATCAGGTCGTTGAGCTCCAAAGCTATCACAGGTTGGTTGTAGAATTTATCCTCGTGTCTGAAAGAAACCTTCTCTCCACCGACCCTGACGGCCTTGTCACCACGTCCTATCACGACCAGCGCCACGGGCGGGGCGGTCATACCTGTCAACAGGCTTTTAGCCTCATCGCTTAGGTATGGGCATTTATCTACCTCGACCGCTCCCTGGACGAGCTTGAAGGCGAAGGCCATACATGTAGGGAACCCGCATTTGCCACAGTTCGTCTTAGGCAGGAGCTTATAAACCTCTATCGGGCTCATCTGCTTAGCTTTCCTAGACACTCTCAACCACCTCTCCACGGAAACTCGTCGATGAACTGCCTAACCTTCTCCAGGCTCTCGGGATGAAGCATGGATACTATATCCGCCCCAGCCATCAAACCGGCGACCGCGGAGGAAGCCTCGTAGATGGGGGCCATACCAGACTCCCCGTTCTCAAGCTCTCTTATGAAGAGATTCTCCGACGCGAAGAATATCAAGGGGCTTCGAGCCATCCTGTCGCCCTTCAAACCCCTTATCCTAAACCTCTCCATCGTGGATAAGGTGTATTCCACCCCATAGCCTAACGCACCGGTCGTGACGTCTACGACTATACGCTCCAGAGTCAAACCCTTCTCCACCAGTAGCTCGTTAAGCCTGATTGCCTGGTTCACGTCCATGTTGGTCTTAGCTAAGACGTTATGGCCGTTGGCTAAGGCAGCCTCCGCCACGGTCTCGAACGCCTCAGGCGTCACAGGCCCTATCAGAAGCCTCTCGCCCTTAAACGTCTCCGCGACCAGCCTTAGGAACTCCATGTTTCTAGCCGTGTCGTCGCGGTGTATCGGATCCATTATCCCCGTGACCATGAGGGGTCTACGCGTAGCCTGCAAGACAGCCTCGACAGTTTTCAAGGCGTCTTTTGGGCTTCTATCGAGAACGGTCGGTGATATGCTTCTCACGTTTAGGTTTACTAAATCGGGTTCAAGCCTATCAACCAGCCTAGCCCACTCGACCGGGTTTGACACGACGTCGCGGTAGGATTCGAGGAGAAAACTCGGCAAGGGTTCGACGCAGTCATACACTTCGAGGGCGAGCACAGGTCTGGGGTTTAACCCCTCGAACGTGTAGAACGGTAGAGTTTCAGCTCCACCAGCTTCGACGACGTAGCCCCTGGAGCCTCCCTCCGGCTCCGTAGCCCCTATGACCACCCTAGCAGTAGGCTCCTTATAGACCTCTATGGGTAGGGGTAAGGCCGTTTAAACCGCCTCCGGTTAAAGTATCCCAACCTTCTCGCATATTCGTTTAACGGCTAAATAAGAGGGGGAATCGTCGGGGAGCTCTAGAATCGAGAGCCCCTTCATACTGTAGGATAGTATGTTCGGGTCTAGAGGCACGGTCCCGGCGAGCTCAAGCCCGTAATCCCTGACGGTCTTGGCATAGCTTTCAGAATCCTCGTCGGGAATCCTGTTGCCCACGACATATAGTTTTCTAACCTCCACGTGAACCTCTGGTATGAGCTCCTTGATCCTCCTAGCGGTTTCCAGGCTCATCTTAGACGGGTCTGTCACGACGAGCATGATATCCACATCCCTATCGGTTCGACGGCTCAGATGCTCCAAACCGGCCTCCATATCCATCAGAACCACGTCGTAGTTGCTCGACAATCTATCCAGTATCGACGTCAGGACGGCGTTGACGTAGCAGTAGCATCCCTCCCCCTCGCTTCTACCCATAGCCAGGAGGTCGAACCTGGGGGTTTCCTTCAGAATCTCCATGATCCAGGTCTCTATGACCCGGCTTTTATCCAGGCCGAGCTCTGCGGTGTCGAGGACCTTCTTCCTGAAGACGTTCACCACGTCCCCGACCGTCTTCTCGACCGGGATGTTCAGGACGATCGGCGCGTTCGTGGACGGGTCGGCGTCGACCATCAGAACCGTTTTATCGGTCTCCTCTATCAGGGCCTTAAGTATCAGAGCCGCTATCGTGGTCTTACCCGTGCCGCCTTTTCCTGAGACTGATATGATCACTTCGGCTGAGCGCCTCCCTCCCAGAGCTTAGGCTTATACCACTTCTCGTCTAGGAACTTGGGGATTCCCGAGGAGTCTAGAGGCCCTACTAAGACCGTCCAACCGGTCGCCTCCTCGATCTCTCCGCTTAACCTAGAGGCTCTGCCAGGTATTATAAGGTACCTGTGTTTGACAAGCTTCTCCACACCGGACTCTTTAAGCGCCTCGGCGACCCTGTCGGCCGTGAGCTTTCTACCCGCTACGGCGCTTTCTACCGATAGACCCTCTGTGTCTACGACCAGTAGATAGGAATCTATCTTAGCCGACTGTATATCTGAGGAGACCGTGTAATACGTCAGGGCGAAGTTAGTCGTGAACATGACCGGGCTTGTCTCGTCGGGCTGCCCTATCTTATATAGGCCAGGCTCCACGGAAACCGGCTTTCTAGGGTCTGTGTATATGTTATCCCTAAGCATGACGAGCGGCAAGAGCACCCAGCCGTCCAAGCTATGCATAATAAGGATATCAGCATACCTCACTATCAGCATACCTGCTAGGTAGCATTCCTCCCACTTCTTATCGAGAGCCCTGCCCCCGCCTAGCCAGACGGCTATAGGGGCTCCCAGAAGCGGGAAGCCTAGAAGCTCATCGCCGGCTCTGAAAACGGCCTTACGGATCATCGTGAAGTTCACCAGGGTGTCTGGCAACCCCTCACCGCCCATGGTTCCAGGGTCGAGTACCAAGTCCTCTAAGCCGCATTCGAGCATGGTCTTGACGAGGCTCTTGAGCGTGGTCGGGTCGTTTGGAGCCGAAACCACGAGGGGGCAGTCGTATGCCAAGGCGAGCTCGGCCATACGTCTCCAGTTGTCTTTGGTAGCCGCGTAGAGTAGAGGCTTGTCGCCGGACATCTCAGCCAGGCCGGCTTTCAAAACCTCCGGGTCCAGCGAGCATAATACGAGCGGTAGGCTCGTGTTGTCGAGCACCGTTTTAACGACTTCACTGAACCGCGCTGGGTCTCCTGTAACCGACCTCACGGCTATGAGGTCGAGCTTAAGCTGTTTACCGATGTATGGGTAGCCGAACTCTTCGACCTGTTTAACCCTCTCTGCTATAAGCTCCCGCGACATGTCGTCCGAGACGTCTATGGCTATGGCGGTGGGCCGTCTATACGTGAGCTCGTGACGGTACATCACGTATTCTCCGCCTATCCTAACCACCCTATCGCCTCTGACGATGAGAACCTCCTTGACCGGAGGCTTCAGTAGGTTCTTGAGCTTCACATAGTTTTCCTTATACTGCGCCTCCTCGACCAGGGGGGTGCACCTCTCGACCTCGACCTCAAGGTTCACAAGCCTAGTCGCGAAGCTCAGGCAGTTCTTCTCGCCGCACTTGCCACAGTTCGTCTTAGGTAGAAGATTGTAAACCTCCAGAGGGCTTAAACTCTTAGCCAACCCTACCACCTCCCACCTCTAGAAAGTCGAGGAAACCCAGTTCAGATACTTCTCTGAGTCGAAAACCCCTCCCATGGTGAACCTATCGATAACCTGCTTGACGGTTTTAACGGCCAGGGGATGCATCATCATGAAGTAGTCTACACCCGCCAGCAGAAGCGTCAAAGCGGTCACGACCTCCCATATGGGGCCTCTAAGCTCTCTGGGACCCCACTTGGACTCGTCGAGCTTCATCCAGGCCTCTCTCGCGGCCCACGCGTTCGTCGTACCCGAGGAAATGGGGTGTTGAAGCTCCGTATCGCCCATCAAAGCCGCTAGCCTGGTCCTCTCCATTATCGTAAAGGCGTAGTCTAGGCCGTAGCCCAAGGCCGCCGTGGTCGTGTCTATCACTATATCCTCCTTCGGAAGCACCTCGTACAGCTTCCTGTTGAGCTCCCTCGCGTCGTCCATGCTCATGGATGTGAAGGCTATGACCGCATGCCCATGCCTCTTCACAGCCTCCGCCACCTTCTTAAAGTCCATGTCTAAGGTGACGGAGTTTATGAGTATACGCTCCCCCTCGGCTACCTCGCAGACCTTCTCGAAAACCTTAAGGTCTTTTAAGGGGTCTCCGCATCCACCCACGCATATCGGGACGTCGACCGCCTGTAGCACGTTTTCCACGGTCTTAGCAGCCTCGCTCGGAGGAGTATCTTTCAGAAGCGGGTCTATACTCACTAGATGGAGGTTCACCACCTCGGCCCCGAACTTGTGAACCGCTTTCTTAGCCCACTCAGCCGGGTCGTCTAAGACGTCTTTAACCTCCATCCTCACCGCTCTAGCTAAGGGGATCCTCGTGTCGAATACGTCTAGCGAGACGACCGGTGGATTAGGGTTTAACCCCTCGAACGTGTAGAACGCCGGGACGGTCTCACCGCCTAAAACCACGGTTTTGCTCCTCGTACCTCCCTCGCTTTTAGTAGCTCCGATCTTAACCTCGACTATGCTACCTGGGTACTCGGTCACCGGTGGTGTAAACTCGGCTTCCAACAGTCTCTCAGGAAGCGGTTTAACGGCTGGCTTAGCGACCTCGACAGGCTTCGGTATCTGAGAGACGATAGCCTGCATGATGGGCTCGAGCTCCAGCTCGTCCGCCTCTATCTCGACGCCTTCAAGCTCTATCTCCGCGTCTTCGAGGTTTTTAAAAAGCTGGTTCAACGCGTCGGCTATTATGGCTTCAAGGCTTCTTCTAGTCTTCGACCCGCGTTTCTCACCATTCATAAGCTCACCTACTTACCGCCGGAACCGGTTCTCTTGATGACGACCTTATCTATCCTTATCTTAGCACCCTTCAGGATGATCCTTAAGCCTCCGGCCGCCATGGGTATGCCCGATATGGAGACCCCGGTCATGCCTGTTATCTGCGGGACGGCCTCGGGAGCAGCCGCAACCGCCTCCGCCTCCACGGGTTTAGCCTCCACCTTCTCCGCTTCCTTCTCCTTCCACCTCTCGACCACCGGATGGCCCTTAGCCTTAAGAAATTCTATGAGCTCCTCTATGGTCTTAACGTCCTCGTCCGTGGCGATCTTGTCCCTAACGTCTTCAGGTATGAAGTCTTTAACCCTCTCGTAGACGGCTTTGGGAACCCAAACGACCCTACGCCACCCACCGTCGACCTGGAGGAACTTAGGAGACCTCATATACTCGATCGATATCCCGTGGAATCCATCGACCTGCCTACCTCCACCGGTCGCGTCAGCCATGGTCGAGAACGGTAGCCCGTTTATCGCCGGCCCCTTGAAGTCTCTGTGTACTATACCAAACCCGTCGACTTCGGGGATGTAGAACGCTATAGCCTCGAAGCATCCGCAGCTCGTATGCGGATACCCGAAGGCGGTGTAGAGCCAAACCCTCTTGATGGCTCCTAAAGACTTCTCCTGAACGACCTTATTGACACCGGAGTACTCACCCTTGAACGGGTCTAGACACTCGCCCTTGGGTATCCTGAATATAGGCCCCTTAGGGTCGACCTTCGACGCGGCTCGGCCGTCGAACCAGCTTATCGCGCCGCAGTTCGCATAGCGCTGAGGCGTTATCACGCAAACATGCGTCGGGGCGAACGACTGGCATAAGGTGCATCCGTAGAACTCCTCTACGTCCTCGTCCCTCAGCCCCCTAGCCCTGGCATCCCTAGCCTCGTATATCTTCAAAGCCTCGTGGTACATCCGTTCGACCTCTTTCGGGTCTGTTATGAAAGTGACCTGAATCTTCTCGATTATAGGCAGGTCCGCCTTGTAGAGCCTGATCATGACCTTACCGATGTAGGTGAAGCTGTTAAGCCCCTTCCTGAAGGCCTCTTTACTCAGCCTACACCATATATCGTAACGCTGGTTCAGGTGCATAAACCCGTTTATGTAGTTCGTAAACTCGTGTATACGCCGCTCTATAATCCCCTCAAGGTCCTCCTCAAGCTGGCTTCCGGCAACCTCTACGAGAATACCCAGAGGGACACTACTCCCCTCAGGCAGGTCTTTAATATCCGGACCCACGATTTTGACCTTACCGTCTTCAACCTCCTCAGGCTTCCTGACACGGGCAAGCTCAAACTTATACTTAACCTTAGGCCCCCCGAACTCCAGGTACATCTGAGGCCTCCTGATCCGTTCACCCTCGTAGGCTATCCCGACATCCACGGGTATATCCTGAAACATAGACAAGGCTTCCTCTACCTCCCCCCAAAGTATGACAGATAACACTAACGATAGGTTGTAGATAAACGTTAAGTATTACCTCTTACCGGCAAGTACTGCTTTCACTCTCTCTTTCTGTTGGAAAATCGTTCGGTGACTTGTCGTTTAACAACGGCCTTTCGGGTTTAAGTTTCAGGTTGAAAAAGGCGGTCCTGGACTATAGGCATGGGGAGACGAGAGGGATCTGTAGCGCTTTAGGTAGGGAGGAATTTTCGAATTTTATGCAAAGGTTTATAGTCCCGTCGGGTTTATCTTCATACGCTTATATGCTTAAAGGGAGGCGGTGTCTGGTTGAGTAGGAAAGACCTGTACGTCAGGGTTAAGGAGGCCGCCACTCGGCTGGGTGTTCTGAAGGACGTGGAGATCGCGGTCGACCGTATACTGTATGAGGAGTATGAGGAGCCCATGGGTCCGACGCCCATGCCCTCGATAAAGGACCTAAGAAGCTGGGACCTGACGCTTCTCAAACGGTATAAACCCTTCTACATGCCCTTCTGCGAGCTTTGCTGTCTATGCACGTTCGGCAAGTGCGACCTCTCGATGGGTAAACGCGGCGCATGCGGCCTAGATATGGCCGGCCAGCAGTCTAGGATCGTCCTACTCGCGTGCTGTATAGGGGCTGCGACCCACGCAGGACACGCGAAGCACTTGGTCGAGTATCTGATCGAAAGATACGGCCGTGACTGTCCGATAGACATGGGCGAGGGGGTCGGGGTCGAGGCTCCTATAACCCGCCTCGTGACGGGTATCAGACCTAGGACGCTTAGAGACCTGGAGGATGTATTGGAGTATGTGAGCAACCAGATCGTGCACCTACTCTCGTGCACCCACACCGGCCAGGAGGGTAGCGCGTTAGACTTCGAGTCTAAGGTCCTTCACGCCGGTATGGTGGACCATGTGGCCATGGAGGTCGCCGACATAGCTCAAATATCTGCCATGGGCTTTCCTAAGTCCGACCCAGACGCCCCGTTGGTCGACCTAGGCCTCGGGACGATCGATAAGTCTAAACCGGTTATCATGGTTGTGGGCCACAACGTCCCATCGGCGGCCTGCATAGTCGACTACTTGGTCGAGCATGGGTTGCTGGGGCAGGTCGAGGCCACGGGGCTGTGCTGTACCGCTCACGACGTAACCAGGTACAATCCTAAGGCTGCTAAGATAGTGGGTCCGATATCCTGGCAGATACGGTATATAAGGACCGGGATTCCGGATGTCGTGGTCGTCGACGAGCAGTGCGTTAGAACGAACCTCATAGAGGAGGCCGAGAAGATAGGTGCAGCCTTCATAGCTACGAGCGAGAAGAACTGTCAGGGTTTGAGAGACCGTACAGACGACCCGGTCGACGATATAGTGCGGGACCTGATAGAGGGGGTCGAGAAGGCGGTTCTGATATTCGAGCCTGAGAAGGTCGGTGAGGTCGCCGTGAGGGTGGCTATGGCGCTGGCTCCTAAACGACGTAGCTATAAGGAGAGTAAAGCCTCCCGTGAGAGGATAATCGAATACGCCAAGCAGTGCCGTAGGTGTATGAACTGTGTAAGGGCTTGCCCGAACAACCTTCCGGTGATGGATGCGGTCAACGCCGCCGCTAAAGGAGACCTCAAACCCCTAGCCGAGCTTTACGAACACTGTATCGGATGTCTCAGGTGCGAGAGCGCCTGTATAGCAGACCTGCCTATACACAGCCTGATAGTCTGGGCGGCGGATGAGAGGTTCAGGGACGAGGCGTTCAAGGTGAGGTCCGGTAGGGGCGCGATCAAGGACACGGAGATAAGGGCTGTGGGTGGGCCGATAGTGTTCGGCGAGATCCCAGGCGTCGTAGCCTTCGTCGGCTGTGCAAACTACGCATACGGCGGCAGGGACATCTACGAGATGGCTGAGGAGTTCGCTAAGAGACGCTACATAGTCGTGGCATCCGGGTGCGCCGCGATGACCATAGGTATGTACCGGGATGAGGAGGGTAAAACCCTCTATGAGAGGTTTCCAGGAGCCTTCGACGCCGGAGCCGTCATAAACGTTGGCTCGTGTGTATCCAACCCGCATATATCCGGTGCAGCCGTTAAGATCGCGAACATATTTGCACGTAGACCTCTAAGGGCGAACTACGAGGAGATAGCGGACTACGTGCTCAACAGGGTCGGAGCGGTGGGCGTGGCCTGGGGTGCTATGAGCCAGAAGGCGGCTTCCATAGCCTCGGGATTCTGGAGGCTTGGTGTACCGGTCATAGTCGGACCCCACGGCTCGAAATACCGGAGAGCCCTACTCGGGCGGAAGGATAGGGAGGAGGACTGGTACGTCTACGACGCTAGGACCGGTAAGAGGGTCTACGGCGGGCCGGCGCCTGAGCACCTGTTCTACATGGCCGAGAACAAGGAGGAGGCTATGGTCATGATCGCTAAGCTATGTATGAGACCGAGCGATACGACCAAAGGCCGTGCCATAAAGCTGTCCCACTACATAGACCTATACCGGAGGTACTACGGCGAGCTACCCGACGATATACACCTGTTCGTCAGAACACTGGCGGATATACCGATAACGATGAAGGAGGAGATACTCGCCTACCTCAAGGAGAAAGGCTGGAAGGAGAGACCGATCCCAGACCCGACTCTACTACCCAGGCTCATAAGGAGGAGGGTGTAGCCCATGTGGAGAACAGAGCCTTGGCTTAAAGCCGAAGTACCCGGTACGAAGAAGGCTAGGGTCCTCGAGAAGCCCGGCCTCGCCGCGAGCATGCTTAAGAGGGCCGGCCGGGTTCTTATGATAGTCGGCCACCGGGTTTCCGAAGCTCTCTCGAGCCGTCCGGTATCAGACTACGTCGCCGATATAGCCGAAGCGTTGAACGCGCACATCGCCACCACCTCGTTGGCCTATAGGAGTTTTAGGGAAAGAGGCTTAACGGTTGCGTGGCTTTCACCCATCGAAGCGGCTCATAGGGTTACGGACCCAGATTGGATGGGGTTAGACGGTAAGGGGTGCTATAAGGCCGTCGTGGTCATGGGGCTTCCTTACTACATGTCGTGGCTAATATTCTCGGGGCTTAAGAACTTCGCCATGAACGTCAGAACCGTGTCGCTGGATAGGTTCTACCAGCCTCACGCGTCGTGGAGCCTCAGAAACTTAACCACCGAGGAGTGGGAGAAGTTCCTAGACGAGCTCGTGGAGAAGCTCAAAGCATAACCCCCACCACCTCACTTTTACTCTACCGCTGTTTTTAACAAGCGTCTATAGATTTTTTCGACGGCTTTAACAGCCTCAGACCGTGGCCCATAGTCTATCGGAGCCACGCCTTTTTCATCAGCCTCCGCGACGGCCTCGTCGAAGGGTATGATCCCCAGAATCTTAAACCCTAGATCCTCAAGCCTATCTACGAAGCGTTCGTCGATGGCTCTGGCCTTGTTAACCACGGCCATGATCCTTCTGACGCCGAGTTCTCTAGACATCTTACCTATACGCTCGACGGTTTTAAGGGATTTAACGGTCGGCTCGGTGACGGCTATGAGCCCGTCTAGGTGTTTCACGACCCCCCTTCCGAACGGCTCTAGACCAGCCTGCATATCGACGACCACGACCTCCCACCTCTTAGCCATTATATGCGCTAGAAGCGTTTTCAGGAACGCGGCCTCTGGGCAGAAGCATCCGCTGCCTCCATACTCTATCGAGCCGACCACGAGAAGCTTGACACCCCCCGGCCCGGTTATCGAGAACCTGTCCACCACGTCTTCGACGTAGGGTGCTAGGTTGAATATCACACCCCAGCTTGAGCCAGGTGCCACGCCGGTCCGCTCCTCTATAAGCTTCGCGTTACGCGTTATCGGAGTTATCCTAAAAGCCTCCTCAGGTGGTATGCCGACCGAAACCGCTAGGTTAGGGCTAGGGTCTGCGTCGACCGCTAGAACCTCAAACCCGTCCCTGGCGAAAAGCCTAGCAAGCGTACCGGCGATGAAGGTCTTACCCACACCGCCCTTACCGGCCACACAGAGCTTCATAAACTCCTCCTCAACTAGAAGACGTTAGAAGTAGATAAGACTGTCTCTAAGATGGGCTTCGATCCTTTCTCTGAAATCTTAAATATTTCCGATTTAAATTTAATTTCTGAACTTTTATGTCTGGCGGACGTGTGAAAGTTAAAGATGTCCTAAAGGTCGGGATGAAAGGGGAGGTTTACACGAGCAAAAAGGTCAGAGAGGCTGCAGGTATCAAGCCTGGTGGCCGTGTAAGGGCCGTTGTAATCGAGGGTAGGTTGGTACTCGAGCCTATACCCAGTATCGAGGAGGTCATAAGAAACCCCGTCGTCACTATTAGCGTAGAAGAGGCTGAGAGGTTGAGCATCGAATCCCAGAAGGAGGAGGGGGTCTATGGGTGATGCACCTATGCTTCTCGACACTAGCTATCTTCTGCCGCTATTCGGGGTTTCCGTCGACCTCGAAACGTTTAACGAGCTTTTCCCTAAACTACTTGAAAAGTTCGAGGTGTTGTACAACCCGGTATCCTTAGTAGAGGGTAAATGGATAGCTCTTAAAATCGCTTTTAGACAGCCTTCTCTGAAGGATAGGTTGCTGAAAGCCTATCGTCTAGGGCTTAAGTCCCTTCTGTCCGACGATAGGCTGAAGCAAACCGAGTTGACGAGTCCGGAGATAGAAGAAGTCGCAGACGTGCTTCTCGAAAAAGGCGTCAGAGACTACTTCGATAGAATGATCTACGCTACGGCTGTGGTCCGTGAGGCAACCCTACTGACCGAAGATAGAGAGCTTAAACGCTTAGGCGAAGCCGAGGCGGCTCCTAAACCTAGAGGGGTAAGGAACTGGTACGAGGTCAGGCGGCTGCTGGTCTGACCTAAGCGGAGATATCTTTATAGCTGAGGCGTCCTGGTCTATTCGAGAGGTGCGTCCGGGGGTTGGAGGTTAAACCTGAGTGTATACCGTGTCTGATAGACGTTAGATGCCGCGAGGTCATACGGGTGCTCGACGACTCGCCCGAGGCTTTTAAAATATGCTTAGAGGTCGTCCAGACGCTTCTGAAGCTCCTCGATGAAACCCGTCATACGACTAAGTTGGCTACCGAGCTCTACCGCCTCGTCCTCAAGAGGCTGGGTGTAGACCCGTATAAAGGCGATAAAGAGGCCGCGAACGAGTGGGCTTTGAATGTTCTTCCGTCCGCTATCTCCATGCTCGAGGAGGTCGACGATCCTCTTGAGAGGTTCAGAGCCGCCGTGAGGTTTAGCCTCGTGGGTAACGCTATAGACCTCGGTGTTTCAGGCTACCGGTTTAGCCTAGAGGACCTGGAGAGGGCGTTTGAAACCGTTAGGCTTGAGGTCGACGACACGGTCGAGGCGTACGATAGGGTCAGAGAAGCCTCCAGGGTGCTTTACCTATGCGATAACACAGGGGAAGTGGTCTTGGATAGGCTGCTGGTCAGGGAGCTTAGGAGGCTTGGGGCCTCTGTTACGGTGGTCGTTAGAAGCGAACCCTATCAGAACGACGCTACTATGGAGGATGCCTACGAATCCGGGATCGCTTCGGAGGCCGACAGGGTTATAGCTGCTGGGGAGGGAACATACTTATCCCCCGACCTGCTGTCTAAGCCCTTTCTAGAGGAGCTTGAAAACTCAGACCTCGTCGTCTTGAAGGGTATGGCGAACTACGAGAACCTAAGCCTCCTCCAGCGGGTGAGACCCTCAGGCTATCTCCTGCTTCTGAAGGCGAAGTGTAGACCCATAGCTGAAAGCTTAGGGGTCGAAGTAGGTGATTACGTGGCTAAACTCGTCTAAACGGTCGGAGAACGTTTTTAAACGGCCTCAACCGGTTCTATGCATGGGTTGGTCAAGACCTTCAGAGACCTCTATACGTCTATGGCAGGTTCGAGCCTGAAGGAGAAGCTTGAAGGTTTGAGTAGGGTTCTAGGCTCTAGGTTTAAGGAGGCTTTGAAGCTTGTCGAGCAGGGTAGGGTTAGGAGGTACGTCTTCAAGCCTAGCGGTAGGGTCTTGTGGACGGTCGCCGGTAGGGAGGGTGTCTACGAGGTTATACCCGAGGCTCCCTACTGTAGCTGCGACGACTTCTACTTCCGGGTTCTGAACGGTAAGACTCCGCTGTGCTACCATCTGATAGCCCAGGGTTTGGCCGAGGCTACGGGTAGATACGTGACGGTCGAGGAGGACGACAGCGTGTACGACGAGTTTGTAAGCGTATTCAGGAGGCTTAGACGGCTCGGTAAGCCTAAGACCTACGTAAGGTACCGAGACGAGGTTAGGGATAGGGTCGAGGCTTTGCTTAAAGAAGGCCCTATGAGGGCTAGAGACATATTAAGGGAGGTGCTTGCCATGGGGTTCGAGATACCTAGCGTCAATAGCCTAGCTGGCTTTCTCAGAAACGACCCTAAGAGGAGGTTTATCTGCGATAAAGGGTTATGGATGCTTAGGAGACGCTAGGACGGGTCTTCTTAAAACGGATAGGATGTCCTCTACCGTCAGGAGTTCTATGCCCCTTCTGGAGGCGTACATGTAGACCGATGGGCTGAACCTATAGGCGACTAGGACGGGCTTTCCCAAGCCGACGTCCTCAGATGCCCTGTCGAGCCTGACGGCGACGTTTATGCCCACGGCCCTCCTCCACTCCTTGATCCAAACCCCTCTTAGGGAGCCGTCTTTATCCCTGAGTAGGAGGTCGAACGTGTATTTGACACCCCACTTACCCCTTAGGGTGACGTTCCTCTCGATGTCGTACCCGTTTAGCTCGAAGTATCTGGCGGCAAGCTCCACGACCCTCAATAGACCCCCCGAGAATAAGATACGCTTAGGTTTGTTAAGGGGTTTACTTGGGAAAAACTAGAACATCTTTTAGTTCTACCCAAAACTGAGGGGTCGGTTTTTACCGCGGAACACACTCGTAGCGTAGAGGTCTTCGACCGTTTAACTGCTATTGTGTCCGGCTCAGAGGCTTAGGCCATGATGTTTTCCCAAAGCTATGCTAAACCCCAGGTGGTGAAGCCTAGGCTTCTGTGGAATTTCGTCCAGACAAGTGTCTAACGTCACCCAAAGTCTTTAAAACGGTATGCATGGATATTATCTGATCGGTGTCATAGGTGACCCTAAGGAGGATTTTGGACAGGCTTCCCGGAGAGGCTAGGGGTTTTCTGCTCGAGGGTCTTCTGAAGACCGTGTTAAAATCCAAGAACGCAGCGGCGGTGGACCAAGTCTACGTCAGGAGGTTTCTCAGCATAGCTAGGGAAGGTCTTCTAGAGAGTTCGGAGGGTTTAGAGGTTCTGCTCTACATGGCCTTGGCTATGGAGAAGGAGAAGACCCTCAGCCTCCTGTCTGAGAAGCCCGAGTTCAAAGAGATCTACGGCATACTATCGGGTTAGGAGGTGCCCTCGCATGGTCAGGTTCGGGATAGAGTTCGTGCCTAGGGATGTATACTGGAGAACCGTATACTACACCATAGAGGCCGAGAAAGCCGGTTTCAACTACGTATGGATAACAGACCACTACAATAACAGGAACGTCTACGTAACCCTGACGCTTATCGCCAACTATACGGACCGCATCAAGCTAGGGCCTGGGGTCACGAACCCCTACGTCTGCAGCCCGGTCTTCACGGCGACAGCCGTCGCAAGCCTAGCCGAGATAGCGCCGGGTAGGGTCGTATGCGGTATAGGGGCCGGGGATAAGGTCACCCTGACGATGATAGGGCTAACGTGGAGGAAGCCTCTGGCACACGTCAGGGAATGCGTTCAAGCCATAAGAGCCCTGACGGCAGGCGAGGTTCTAAACCTAGACGGCAAGGCGTTTAAGATCGAAGGTGCTAGGCTGAACTATAAGCCCCCCTCGGAGATCCCGGTGTATATAGGGGCGCAGGGACCCGCTATGCTGAGGCTCGCTGGTGAGATAGGGGATGGTGTCCTCGTCAACGCCTCCCACCCGAAGGACCTGGAGCTAGCCGTTTCGAGGATCAAGGAGGGTGTCTCCAGAGCCGGTCGTAGCCTGGAAGCCCTCGATATAGGAGCTTACACGAGCTTCTCGATAGCGGAAGACGAGTCTAAAGCCGTTAAAGCGGTCATACCGGTCGTGGCCTTCATAGTCGGGGGTAGCCCAGACGTGGTGTTGGAGAGGCATGGCATAGACCTGGAGAAGGCTAACGTGATAAAGGACGCCCTGACCAAAGCGAAGTTCGGGAAAGCCTTCAAAAACGTCACAGAAGATATGGTCGAGGCGTTCTCGATAGCGGGTACGCCTAAGCAGTGCATAGACAAGATCGAGGAGGTCTTGAAGACAGGGGTCACACAGTTCGTCGTAGGCTCCCCGATAGGGCCGAACGTCCTCAAAGCCATAAAAATGATAGGCGAAAAGATAATCCCCGTCTTCTAGGGAGGCAGACCTTAGCCTCCACCTATGAGTCTTTTGAGGAACTTAGCCGCCCTGGGCACGGCCGAGGTTGCGTCTTCTTCTCCCTCGTATTCTATCGATAGGTGACCCTTATACCCGGTCTTCCTCAGTATGTCGAGGATCTTCGCGTAGTCTATCTTGCCGTCGCTTCCGTCTGGGCGGACGTCTAGGAACTTGGCGTGGACGTGAACCGCGTATCTAGCGGTCTCCTCTATCTCCCTGTATGGGTCTACCCTGTAGTTTCCGACATCTAGGTTCACCCTAAACCACTCCGAGTCGACTGCCTCGACTATCCGGACGACGCGGTCCGAGGTTAAGGTTATCCCTCCGTGGTTCTCCAGGGCGAGCACCACTCCCTTAGTCGACGCGTAGTCCGCGCATTCTTTAAACGCCCCTACGGCCCAGCTGAAAGCCTCGTCTTCGCTGTATCCTTCGGGAACCCTACCTGCGAAGACCCTCAGTATAGGGGCTCCTAGGTAGAGCGACACGTCGACCCACTTCTTCACGAGCTTAACCTGCTCAGCCCTCGCGTCTGGGTCGGGTATGCAGAAGTCGTTACCCACGGCCGTAGCCCTTATGTCCAAGCCGTAGTCCACCGCCAAGCGTTTAAGCCTTCTCAAATAGTCCTCCTCTAGGCTTTCGAAGTAGTAGGCCGTAAGCTCAACCCCGTCTAGGCCTAATCTCCAACAAGTCTCGATGAAGTCTTCGAGCTTCATAGCCCCGCTTGTAAGCTCCCTCCTATACGAATAGGCTGCGCAACAGGTTTTCATCTCCCCACCGGAAATGAGATACAGGCGCCACGCGTTAAAACGTTAACGGTAAACGTTATATCCTGTCTAGAGGTAGGGTTTCTGAGGGTCTCATATGGAAGAGTACATGTCAGCCGTCGTATGCCACGGCCCTGAAGACTATAGGCTTGAAAGGGTTCCCAAGCCTAAACCCGGGAAAGGGGAGGTTCTCGTCAAGGTCTTAGCGGCGGGTATATGTGCGAGCGACGTTAAATGCTACCGCGGCTCTCCGAGATACTGGGGGCCACCTAAGCCCTACGTTAAGGCCCCTGTCATACCCGGCCACGAGTTCGTCTGCAGGGTTGTCGAAGTAGACCCGGAGGTCGCAGAACGATACGGGGTCAAACCTGGGGATAAAACGGTCGCCGAGCAGATAATACCATGCTGGAGATGCCGCTTCTGCCTCCGAGGTGAGTACTGGATGTGCGAGGAGCAGAGGGTCTTCGGCTTCCAAGGCGGGTTGAACGACGGAGCATGGGCCGAGTACATGCTATACCCCAGGGGCTCGATAATCCACAGGGTGCCGGAGGATATACCGGACAAGTGGGCCGTCCTGATAGAGCCCCTAGCATGCGCCATCCACGCCGTGGAGCGGGCCGACATCAAGCTCGGCGACTACGTGGTGATATCCGGTATGGGGCCTCTCGGGCTCTGCATGCTCCAGGTGGCTAGGCTTAGGGGCCCGGGTAAGCTCGTGGCCCTAGACCTTAGGGAGAAGCGGCTTGAGACGGCTCTTAAGCTCGGGGCTGACGAGGCTTTGAACCCGAAGGAGGTCGACGTCGTCGAGCACGTGAGGCGCGAGACGGGTGGCTACGGATGCGACGTGTATATCGAGGCCGCCGGTAGCCCAAGCTCGGTCGTCCAGGGCCTACGTATGGTTAGGAAGCTCGGTAGGTTCGTCGAGTTCGGGGTTTTCAAGGAGCCTGTGACCGTGGACTGGAGCGACATAGGTGATGGGAAGGAGCTGACGATACATGGGTCGCATCTAGGCCCCTACTGCTACCCGCTCGCGGTCGAGTATATCCGTACAGGTAGGGTCAAGGCCGAGCCTATAGTCACCCACGTGTTCAAGCTTGAAAACTTCGCAGAGGCCATAAAGTACTCAGAGCATGCGCTCGACGGGGCTATAAAGGTTCTCCTAGCCCCTCCTGGAACACGGCTCTGGGAGGAGGCACTTTAAAGATTAAACATTTAGGTTACAAGAAAACCCACACGATAAATTATCATCACAAATGAACAAAACTGTTCACTGATTTATAAACAAAAAATTTCCCGGCGGCGATAGAGATTTTTAACTATTCTAGGATATAGGTATGAGATGAGCCGAGGGAGTTAAGGAGGCCTGGGGAGGAGGCGGTGTGAGGGTTCTAAAGGTTTCAGAGGTCGGTTTAGAAAGGGCTGTCGAGGAGGCTGTGGAGAGGCTTAGAAACGGCGGGCTTGTGGTCTATCCGACCGAGACCTGCTACGGCTTGGGAGCCGCCGTAGACGACTTAAGGGCCGTCGAGAGGGTTTACAGGGTTAAACGTAGACCCTTCGATAGACCGCTGACGGTTATCGTAGCCGATGTCGAGATGTGGAGTAGATACGCGTATATAACCCCCGAGGCGTCGAAGCTCATAAGACGTTTTCTACCCGGCCCCCTGACCATAATCCTCTGGAAGAAGCCCACCGTACCCGACTTGGTGAACCCCGATAGGATCGGGGCTAGGATATCAAGTCACCCCGTAGCCCAGGCCCTGGTCGAGAGGCTCGGTAAACCCATAACCGCTACCAGCGCCAACCTACACGGCGGGCCGAACCCATACAAGGTCGAGGAGGTCTGCGAAGGCGTAGACCTCGTGCTGGACTATGGTGAGCTGCCTAGAAGACCGCCGTCGACCATAGTCGACCTCACGGTCAAGCCGCCAGCCGTCTACAGAGCTTACCCTGACGGCCCTTTCACTAGCGAAGAGGTTCTAAAAGCCCTCGAAGACCCATAAGGGAGGCTCAATGGCTTCCCAGAAGCTTCAAGGCTACGAGCCTGTAAACCTTTATACTGTCCAAGTAGTCTTGGATTTTTATCCTCTCCCTGTCCGTATGGCTTAGCATCGACTCCCCCGGCCCATAGGTCAAAGCCTCGACCCCGGAGCCTGCTAGGAGGTTCATATCTCCCGTACCGGTTTTCCTGAGGAGCTTAGGATACCTCCCCCTGACCTGCTTGACGGCTTCCCTCAGAACCATCAGAAGCCTACTCCTTCTATCGGCCTCATAGGCGTCTGACCACTCCTCCGCTTGAACGTCTACATAGACCCCGGGATTCCTCCCTGTAAACTCCTCAGCCGTCTCCCTCGAGATCTTCAAGACCTCTAAGGCCTTAAACCCGGGTGGAAGCCTAACGTCGACCTTAGCCCTACAGAGTCCAGGTATGACGTTCGCTGCTTCCCCGCCTCTGATCCAGGTAATCGAGGTCGAAACGGTGTAGAAACGGCCTGAAACCTCCTGCCTGGGGGCAGCCTCCTCGACCCTACGCTTGAGAAGACGGTAAAACTCGTAGAGCTTCTCGATGGCGTTCTTAAAGGCCCAGGGAGAACCCGCGTGCCCCGGCCTAGTTCTACACTCCAGCATAAGCTGAACCCTACCCCTGTACGCTATCGTCACGGCTTCTACGCCGCTAGGCTCCCCGAAGACCAGATAGCCTGCTTTTATCCCCTTCTTAAGCAGGTGTTTGAACCCTGTGCTAGAGCCCTCCTCGTCTACTATACAGGCGACCGTAAGCCCGTCCCCCAACCCCGCGTCTCTGAGGGAGGCGCCGGCCACGACCATCGCCGCTAACGCGGATTTAGCGTCTGTAGCCCCCCTAGCGTATATGTACCCGCTCTCCTCCCTGTAGGGGAGTTCTCCGGGAACCGTATCCATATGCCCGACATACATAAGCCTGCTCTCTCCCCCGCCTACCGAGCCTAGGACGTTACCGACCTCATCCATGTAGACGCTTTCATAACCTAGACGGTTCATCTCGTCTAGGAGAAAACGCGCCAGCTCGCCTTCACGCATGGATGGGCTGTAGATCCTCAAAACCTTCCTGAGCAGGTCTACAGCCTCTTCAGGCTCTACGCCAAGCTCCATGGTCAGCCTCTGTATATCCTAGTCCCTATACGGCCTTTTAAGGCAGACGTAACCGGTTTCTCCGCAAGCCCAGAAGAGATCAGAACCTCCCCTACACCCATCTTCAACGCCTCGAGAGCGGCGTAGACCTTGGTTATCATACCCGGCCCTATCTTGCTAAGCCTGTCTTCGACCTGGCTCGCCGAGACCTCTCTACGTAGCTCGCCGTCGAGGATCAGCCCCTCCACGTCCGTCAGCAGGATCAGCCTATCGGCTTTCAAGGCTCCGGCTACGTAGGACGCAGCCCTATCTCCGTCGACGTTCAGAATCTCATACTCCATACCCAGCGCCAGGGGCGAGACCACCGGTAAGAACCCTGAGTCTAAAAGCATATTCAGAAGCCCAGCGTTCACCTCGACGATCTTACCCGTGTATCCGCCCGGTATAGCCCTCTTCCTACCCCTCTCGTCGATTATGATGAGCTTCCTCTTCCTCTCCGCCCTGAGCAGACCACCGTCGACACCTGAAATACCTACGGCCGGCAGGCCAAACCTCAGAAGCGTCGAGACTATCTCTTTGCTTATCCTACCGGCCATTACCATGACGTATATGTCGAGCGTCTCCTTGTCGGTGTATCTGCTCCTAAACCCCCTCGGCGACATCACGAAGACCTGCTTCTTACCCATCCTAGAAGCGACGGCCGTGACCTCGTCTCCCCCGCCGTGGACGAGTACAAGCCTGTTCTCCGAGAACACGCTCTTCAAGTCGTCTATCAGGTTTAGGTCTGGGGCACCGTTCTTGAGTATACTACCGCCTATCTTAACGACCAACTTCAAAAACGCTTCACCTTCTAAACCGGAGGGGTCTACTCTCCCCAGTCCTCTCCCTCTACCTCAGCGGGTTTAAGTGTGATCTCTCCATCGTTGATGTAGACCTCATACTCCATACCGCAGTCTGGGCAGGAGAATATCTCCCCCTCTAACACGTCGTCCGGAATCTTTATCTCACCGCCACACTCAGGGCACTCGACAATCTTAACCGTATACATCACCTCCCGGTTCTCTTACAAACCCTCCAGGCGAGCCTAGAGGGAAGACCCCATATCTCTATAAACCCGGGGGCCGCCGACTGGTCGAATTTACCCTCGACGCTGTAGGTAGCCATCTCCTTACTGTAAAGCGAATACTCAGACATCCTGGAGACCACGAGCATACTTCCCTTATAAAGCTTTAACCTAACCCATCCCTTCACAAACCTCTGAGTATTCTCTATGAAGGTCTCCAAGTCCTCTTTAAGAGGCTCGCACCACAGCCCGGAGTATACTAACACACCCCACTCCCGGTCCACGGTCTCTTTAAACCTCAGCTGACGCGGGGTTAAGACGAGTTTCTCGAGGTCTTTATGGGCTTCAAGTATGCATAAAGCCGCGGGGCACTCGTAAACCTCTCTCGTCTTGATGCCGACGACTCTATCCTCGATGTGGTCGATCCTACCGACACCGTTCCTACCGGCGATCATATTCAAAGTCTTTATGAGCGTTACTCCATCCATCCTCTCCCCGTCCAGCGAAACCGGCACACCGTCTTCAAACCCTATGGTCACGTACTCGGGCTTATCAGGAGCCTTCTCAGGGGATACGGTCCACTTGAACACCCCCTCAGGAGGCTCCATATCAGGGTTCTCCAATGGACCGCACTCTATGCTCCTACCCCAGAGGTTCTGGTCGACGCTGTAAAGCTTCTCCCTGGTGAACGGTATCCCATGCTTCCTAGCGTATTCAAGCTCAGACTCCCTGTCAAGCCCCCACTCCCTAACAGGAGCCAAAACCTTAAGCTCCGGGTTTAAGGCTTTAACGGTTACCTCTATCCTCACCTGGTCGTTACCCCTGCCCGTACACCCGTGGGCTACAGCGTCGGCGCCGACCTTATCCGCGACCTCGACGAGCTTCCTAGCGATCAGAGGCCTCGACAACGCGCTACTAAGAGGGTATTTACCACCGTATAGGCCGTTGGCCTTTATGCTCGGGAAGACGTAGTCTTTGACGAACTCCTCTTTAGCGTCTATGAAGAAGTGCTCGACGGCTCCAAGCTTCTCAGCCCTCTCCCCTATGGTTTCGAAGTCTCCGTCTTGCCCCACATCGAGCGTGACCGTGTAGACCTCCGCGTCATACTTCTCCCTCAGCCACACGATCGATACAGATGTGTCCAAGCCCCCGGAATATGCTAAAACGACCTTTGTCAAGCTTCAAACACCTTAGACACTTGTGCATTTAATCGAGAGAAGCTCACACAAATATAAATATTACTGAGAATCTTTCAGCCTCTCCCTTAGATACTCTGAAAACTCTTTAACCTCGCCCTTCCTTTCTACGTAGATCTTGGTCTCCAACCTAACCCTGAGCCCGAGGCTCAGCAGGAACCGGTAGAACATCCCACCGTCTATCCGGCTTGGAACACGCCTCTCCAGTATGGCTCTGGCTAAGGCCTTGATTATCGCCTTCGCCTCCCTAGGATATTGGGCTTTAAGAGCGTCCAGAACCTTACGCCCAGTAGAGTCCAAGGCCCTTCTAACGACCTCCTCGGGGTCCGGCTGCTTAACGATGGCCCGCTGTTGCTCACGGAGCCTCTTGGCCATAAGCATCCTCTGAAGCTCCAGATACTTTTTCCTCATCAGTATCTCTAGCTCCTCGTCTCCGGTCAATGCCGTTCTCCTCCAGTTAAAGGGACGACCGTTCGACCGTTTAAACATGACGGTTTAGAGGAGCCCTCAGCGGCATAAAGGTTAAATCTCGATCCTCTTTCCTATCTTTGGAAAGAGGAGGTTCGGTTGAAGGTCAGTATAGTCGGAGGTTCAGGGTTCACAGGCGGGGAGCTTCTCAGGATTCTCGCCTGCCATCCGCAGGTGGAGTTCAAAACGGTCACGTCGAGAAGATACGTGGGGGAATACGTCCATAGAGTCCACCCCAACCTAAGGGGGATTCTTGACATACAGTTCACCAACCCGAGCCTCTCAAAGATAGCCGAAGAAAGCGACGTAGTGTTCCTATGCACCCCGGCCGGCGTATCGGTGAACATGGTTCCACAGCTTCTAGAGACCGGGGTTAAGGTCATAGACCTGAGCCCAGACTTCAGGCTTAAGAGGGCTGAGGACTACGAGCGGTGGTACGGCTGGCGGCACCCCAGGCCAGACCTGCTCGAGAAAGCCGTCTATGGGCTTCCGGAGCTCCATAGGGATGAGATCCGTAACGCAGACCTTGTAGCCTGTCCAGGCTGTATGTCCACGGCAGCCATACTCGCCATGGCGCCGCTCTTCAAGTCGGGGCTGGTGGAGCCTGATAGGGTGGTCGTCGACGTGATGATAGGCTCCTCAGGAGCCGGTGCGAAGCCTTCGCTTGCGAGTATACACGCCGAACGCTACGGCGTGATCAGACCGTATAAGCCGGTCGGCCATAGACATACCGGTGAGATAGAGCAGGAGCTGAGCATCCTATCCGGAGAGGAGGTTAGGGTTGCCTTCTCAGCCCACGCCGTAAACATAGTCCGCGGCATCCTAGCGGTCTGCCACTGCTTCACCCGGAAACCGGTCTCGGTGAGGGACCTATGGAAGCTCTACAGGGGCTTCTACAGGGGTGAACCGTTCATAAGGCTTGTGAGGGACGTCAAGGGGATCTTCAGGTATCCAGACCCCAAGCCGATCGTGGGCTCGAACTTCTGCGACGTGGGTTTCGAACCTGACCCGTACACAGGTAGGGTCGTAGCCCTAGCGGCGATAGATAACCTAGTTAAAGGCGCCGTGGGGAACGCGGTTCAGAGCCTAAACCTCATGTATGGGCTGGATGAGAAGACCGGGTTGATGTACCCGGGTATACACCCGGTTTAGGGGGCTTGTTCACGTGAAAACTGAGGATGTCATAGGCCTAGAGAGCAGGTATCTGGTGGACGTGTACTTCAGGTACCCGGTCGCGGTGGCCCGTGGCGAGGGAGCAACCTTATGGGACGTGGAGGGTAGGGAGTATATAGACCTCATGGGTGGATACGGCGTAGCGGTCGTCGGACACTGCCATCCTAAGCTGGTCGAAGCAGTCAAGCATCAGGCCGAGAGGCTCATGATATGCCACCCGAGCCTCTACAACGAGGTGAGGGCGCAGCTTTTGGAGAAGCTTCTGAAGGCGGCGCCTAAGGGTCTCGAGAAGGCTTATCTCTGCAGTAGCGGTGCCGAGGCGGTCGAAGCCGCTATAAAGATGGCTAGAAGATACACAGAGCGGTCTAAGATAGTCTCGACTATGGGTGGATTCCACGGTAAGACAATAGGCGCCCTGTCGGTGACCTGGAACCCCAGGTATAGGCGCCCCTTCCAACCCCTACTTTTGAAAAACGTGGAGTTCGTGCCTTACGGGAACCTCGAGAGGGCTGAGAAGGCCGTCGACGAAGACACGATGGCTTTCATAGTCGAGCCTATTCAAGGCGAAAGCGGTGTAAAGCTTCCCCCAGACGATTACCTTAGGGGTCTACGGGAACTCTGCGATAACAAAGGGGCTTTACTGATCGTGGACGAAATTCAGACGGGGCTTGGACGTACCGGAGCCATGTGGGCTTGTCAGCATTGGGACGTGGAGCCTGATATCATGTGCGTAGCCAAGGGGTTGGCCGGCGGAATACCGATGGGCGCCACGCTTGCTAAGGATGAGGTTGCTCGAAGCCTCAAGCGTGGAGACCATACGAGCACCTTCGGCGGTAACCCGGTCGCCTGCGCCGCCGCCTCCGCGGTCCTGGACATAATAGTCGAGGAAGACCTACCGGGTAGGGCTAGGCGATTGGGGGAGGTCTTCGAGGAGGGATTAGAGAGGCTTAAGCAAAACCATAGATGCGTCAGAGATGTCAGAGGCCTCGGCTTGATGAGGGCGGCCGAGCTACGGTTTGACGTGAAGAATATACTCATGAAAAGCCTGGAAAAGGGTTTGATAACCCTGTATTCCGGGAGAAACATACTGAGGTTCCTCCCGCCGCTTGTGATAGAGGAGCACCAGATCCTAAAGGCCCTAGCCATCCTAGACGAGGTCTTAGACGAGTTAGACAGAGCCTAGCCTCGCTCAAGAGGCTTATGTTCTAGGGCTTCTCTAACCGCTTCAATTATGCTCTCGTCCCCCGCTAAGAGCTTCCCATACTCTAGGATCTCTCTGACGAGTTTCTTACCCTCCTCCGCCATCTTCAGTAGTTCCCTGCTGGTGTATACCCTCGGCTCTACGTCGACCGACAGCGTTGGGTCTATGAAATCGGTTATACGGTCCAGAAACCTCTCAGGGACGTTGTCCGATACGATAACGACGTCTGCGTCTGAAAACGCGGTGTAGTCGCCCCTCGCAAGCGACCCTATTAAAATCACAGTCCTAGCTCCTCTATCCACCGCTTTCCTAGCGTACTCCCTAAGCTCTTCTAAAACCTTCTCGTAATCTAGTTTAAAGAACCTTACCTCTGCAGAATTCGACGATTTCTTCCGCATATCTAACCGCCCTCTCCGCGTCCTCTCTTGTATAGTAGTCCATAGGCGCCCCTTCTGGGTGGAAGTTCGGATACCTCGTAGGAATATAATGTCTATCAAGCTCTTTAGCCTTCCCCACTATCCCACCCGGCGGCTTATGATCCTCAGGTAGCGCCTCAAGCATCCGCGATATGGAGTGACTCCAGACCTCTATACCTAGCTTCTAATACAGTGCTTTAACGGCTTTTTCCGCAGCCTGCTGAGCTGCGAAGCACGCCCACTCATAGTCGCCAAGCTCCACAGATCTCTTGGCATGCTCCAAGTCTCTCAAAGCCTGCCTTAACCAATCAGTAGCCCGAGATACCACCCTATCCCCATCTATATAGCCTTCCATCGACCATATAAGCATGCTCCATTTCTCTTAAGATAGATAGTCAAGTAGCTCGCGTCTCATATCTCGGATGTCGTTAAAACCTCCAGACCAGCCGCTAAGGTATTTTAACGAGGTTTCGGAACGCTCACAGGTGTACCTTGATCTTGTCGGCTATGGAGGAGTTTAAGGCGTTTTTAAGCTCGTCTATGAGCCGTCTATACCTTTCTTTAGGCACGGTGAAAGACAACCTTATCTTACGCTCGTTCTCTAGGATCGCGACGAGCACCCTCTCGTCTCCGCATATAAACTCTATCACGCTGGGCCCCCTTCTACTCGCCTCTAGGTAGTTAAGCCGTTCCTCGAACGATAGCTTACGGCAGACCTCTCTTATGGCGTTCAACGCATCCTCGACCTTGACGTCTTCGAGGTCTAACTCAGCCTCGTAAGTCGGATATTTCTCCTCGCTCAAGCCTCTCTTATCTTTGAGATGGATTATCAAGGTTTATAAATTTGACGAGCGACCCTTAGCTTAAGTATGGAAGCCATACCCACCGACCCCCTGCTGGAGTTCGCCATAGTCCTACTGGCGGCTAAAGTCTGCGGGGCCGTCATGAGAAAGCTCGGCCAGCCTGACGTCTTAGGCGAGCTTATAGCTGGCATGCTCCTAGGACCCAGCGTCCTCTCGCTGATCCACCCCGGTAGGCTTTTCGACATGCTGGCCGAGATGGGCGCCATACTCCTACTATTCGAGGTGGGGCTGGAATCGGACGTTAGGGCTCTGCTGGCGGTGGGCAGGTCTTCGCTTTACATATCTGTGGGAGGTATAGTGGTGTCGCTGGTTTTAGGATACGCTGTTTCGCTTCTGTTGAACTTCGAGCCTATGACGGCTGTGTTCGTAGGCTCTGCCTTGATGGCGACGAGCGTAGGCATCTCGATAAGAACCCTATCTGATATGGGTAAGCTGCACCTGAGAGGGTCTAGATGCACTCTGGGTGCGGCTATAATAGACGACGTGTTAAGCCTATTCACCTTGACCATACTCGTGAGCACTATATTGAAGGGGAGCTTAGAGGTCGGAACTATCACTAGAACATTTTTATCCACCGTCTTATTCTTCGGGCTCTTCCTGGGTTTAGGGGTTAAAGTGTTTCCGAAAACCATAGATATACTCGCGAAAAGGTTCAGGGTTAGAGGGGCTTTGCTCAGCATAGCGGTCGCCACCGCGATACTCACGGCCTACGCGGCCGAGCTTACGGGCTTAGCGACCATCTTAGGCGCCCTACTCGGAGGGTTCCTGTTCGCCGAGACCGAGCATAAAGAAGCCGTGGCCAACGATATCAAGCCCCTCTCGCACATCCTAACCCCCATGTTCTTCGTGCTCATGGGTATGCACGTAGATGTCCGTCTGTTCGGTGAGGTGGCTTTGATGACTTTACTCTTCATAACGGTAGCGGCTTTGGGTAAGATAGTGGGGTGTAGTCTAGGGGCCATGGCCGGTGGTCTAACGGCTAGGGAGGCTTTGATAGTCGGTTTGAACATGATACCTAGGGGTGAGGTGGGGCTGCTGTTCGCTCAGTACGGTCTTTCGCTGGGCATCCTGAACCAGCAGGCTTATCTAATACTCATAGTTGTCTCGCTCGGGTCGACCCTGATAACCCCTCCGCTCATAAGGATGGGCTATACGCTTCTGGGCGGGAAGCGTGAAAGTCAGACGGGTGGAAGGGCTTAAGGACTAAGGTCAGTCGACGGGTATCTCGTACCATACTCTTCCACGTCTATCTATCAGCACCCTCCTCCTGCGTCTAGCCTTTCTCCCTATCATGGGGGTCACCACCAGACCCGCTACGAAGCCTCCGATGTGAGCCCAGAACGCGACACCTGAGAAGAACGGGGCGGGTAGTAGCAGCGATACATAGCCCATGTATAGCTGGTATAGGAACCAGAACCCTATGAACAGCACGGCGGGTATGCTTATGACAACAGGGATCATACCTATGAAAGTCAGGACCCTCAGGTTCGCGTTGGGGAAGAGCAGTAGGTAGGCTCCTAGTAGGCCGGATATGGCCCCAGACGCTCCTACGCAGGGCGTCTCAAGGGGGTCATATACCGTGGCGCCCATGGGGCCGTATACGACGATGGGCTCTGTGAAGAGTAGCAGGATCACCATATGCGCTACGGACGCTAGTATGCCCGATAGGAGGTAGAGGAGTAGGAACCTCGCCCTCCCGAGCCTAGCCTCTATGCCTGAGCCGAAGACGACTAGGTACATCATATTACCCGCGAGGTGCATGAGCCCTCCGTGTAGAAACATCGACGTTAACACCGTGTAGAGGCGCCTCCCCTCCAAGATATACGCCGGTACAAGACCATAGGCCGCTACGGCCTCGTCTAGAAGCCCGTTCGCCGCTAGGTAGATGAACACGACTACGTTGACGACCGTGAGTGTCCACGTCGCGACTGGCTTATACCTCCGTCTTTTAGGATACACCCCTATGGGAATCTCCATGACCCTGTACCCAGAGAGTAGAGGAGCCTTCTGTTTAAAGAACTTTCCGTCCCGGATCGTTCATATACCCCTGTAAACCGAATAGTTTCTCGGAGAAGTCTTGTCTAGAGAGCTCTACAAGGTTTTCGAGTACCGGTTTAAGGGTCTTCCAGTCTTAACCAGCTATGTCGCCGGGAGGATTTTGAACGCGGCTCCTAGGGGTGAGGTCTCGGTCACGCTAGACATGGGTCTATCCGAAGAACGGGTGGTCGTAGAGGAGGGATACGCGGTTGTACGCGGCTCGAAGGTCCGGCTTGAGGACTTGGAGACCGTGCTTGAAGACGATAGAGCGGTCTACGCGGTGATAAACGGGTCGCTCAGGAAACTCGCATGGTACTCCGCCGGGAGCTATTACAAGCTTAGGTGCGTAGCCCCTAGAGAGGCGCCTACGATAGAGATAAACGGCATACACATGCACAGGGTCTCCGGTATAACCCCTTGGAGAGACTCGGAAGCCAAGGTCAGGCTCCTCTCGGTGAGGAGGGGTGACAGGGTTCTAGACGTGTGCACGGGGCTGGGCTACACAGCGATATGGGCGTTGAAGATGGGTGCAAACGCGGTTTTAAGCATAGAGAAGGACCCCAACGTCCTCGAGATGGCATGCTACAACCCATGGAGTAGGTGGCTTGAAGACCGTAGGGTCTCTATAATCCTGGGGGATGCTTCAAGGGTCGTCGAGGGGCTTGAAGACGGTTTCTTCGACAAGGTGATCCACGACCCCCCTAGGCTTGCGCTGGCCGGAGAGCTGTACAGTCTAAGCTTCTACAGGGAGCTATACCGTGTCCTAAAACCTGGAGGCGTCTTGGTGCACTACACGGGGCAGCCAGGCTACAGAAGGGGTAAGGATATCATGGGGGGTGTCAAGGGGCGGCTTGAGAAAGCCGGGTTTACGGCTAGGAGAAGGTCAGAGATATCGGCGGTGTTGGCTTTTAAACCACGTTAGAAGGTTATATTTAAGTCTAAAGAAGACGCTAAACCTTAGCTAGGAGGTGCTTGATTGAGGAAGATAACGTTAGGTTTTGTACCCCTGCATAGGGAGCCTTTCGACGAGGACTGGGCTGTGGAGCTTAGGAGGAGGTTTCTCGACGCTTTATCTGAGGTCGAAAACCTAGACCTCGTATATCCCGACGAGAACTTTACGAAGAGGGGTCTTGTGAGGGACGACGAGGACGCCGATAAGGTCATCGAGCTCTTCAAGAGCAGAGGGGTCGACGGGCTGCTTCTGGGCACGATGACGTTCGGGGATGAAGTCGCCGGTGCTAGGATAGCCGACGCTTTGAGGAAGCCTATAATGGTGTTTGCGACCAAGGAGCCTCCTATAAGCCCGGAGGGCTTCAGGAAGTCTGACAGCTTCTGCGGAACCCTCTCACTTACCTCAGCCCTGTATAGGAGAGGTTTACCCTTCAGTTTTCTAGGAGTCGTATACCCTGAGGACGAGGTTTTCAGGGAAGGAGTCGAGCGTTTCATGCGTGTATGCTCGATAGTGGGTGGTTTTAAGGGGGCTAACATAGGGCTTATAGGTCTGAGGCCTGAGCGCTTCGAGACCTGTAGCTTCGACGAGGTGGCTATGATAAAATCCTTCGGCCAGAAGCTTGTCCCGGTGGATTTATCCCAGGTAGCCCTAGACGTAGAGGCTCTGGAAGACGGGGATCCTGAGCTTCTAGAGGTTTTAGAAGACCTCAAGAAGAGGGCAGACGCGTCTGAGATACCCTCTGAGAAGCTTAAGCTCATGGCGAAGGTCGAGACCGTTCTGAGACGGATTTTCAGGGATAAGAAACTATCGGCCGCCGGTATAAGATGCTGGCTCGAGTTCCAGCAGATGTACGGCATAGTCGTCTGCCACATCTTGGGGAGGCTTACGGATTCAGGCCTGATCACGGCCTGCGAATCAGACATCTATGGGGCTTTAACCATGCTTATCCAGTACCTGGCGTCGCTCGAGACCACGCCTCCGCACTTCGTCGACTGGACCATAAGGCATCCTGAGAAGGATAACCTCGTCCTCCTATGGCACTGCGGGAACGCCCCGCCTTCGCTCGCATGCCAGGGTTGCCCCGTGAAGCTGAGATACCACAGCATAATCTGTAGACAGCTCGGGGTCGAGAAGACCTATGGGACCGGGGAGTTCAGGCTTAAGCCGGGGGTCGTGACGATAAATAGGCTGGCCGAGTACGACGGGGAGTTTAAGCTCCTCATAACCAAGGGCAGGGTCGTGGAGGAGCCGCTCTACACCAGAGGCTCCTACAGCTGGGTCGAGGTGGAGGACCTAGACAGGCTTTACAGGGTTTTGGTGGAGGAGGGTTTCGTACATCACGCCAGCATGATCCATGGAGACTACACCCGTGAGATACTCGAGGCCTGTAGATTCCTGGGCATAAAGCCCGTGGTCGTCTAAGGAAGGAGGTGAATGAATGGTCGTCGTGGAGGAGAAAGCCGCTGAGGAGGAACCCGGTATAACGGGTCTCAGTGTCGGCTTCATCGGGTGCGGCGGCATAGCCAGCCACCACCTAAACCAGCTGGTCAAGCTAGGGGTCAAGCCTATAGCGTTTTGCGACGTCGATAAGTCTAAGGCCTTATCCTTCGCCGAGAGGATAGGGGGTGCGACGGTCTACACCGACTACTATGAGATGTTCGAGAGGGAGAAGCTTGACGCCGTGTGGATATGCATACCTCCGTTTGCCCATAGGGATGAGGTGGTCGTGGCGGCTGAAAACGGGGTTAACGTCTTCTTGGAGAAGCCGATCGCCCTCGACATGAAGACGGCTAAGTCTATGGTCGACGCCGTGGGTAGACATGGTGTTAAAAGCTGGGTCGGATACCAGTGGAGGCAGTTCAACGGTGTTCAAACCGCCCGTATGAAGCTCGTGAGGGAGGGCGGTAGGATAGGGCTTGTAGAGGGGTATTGGTGGGGAGGGATACCCGACGCTCCGTGGTGGATCAGGAGGGAGTTTAGCGGCGGTCAGGTGGTCGAGCAGACGACCCACATATTCGACCTGGCTAGGTACCTGTGCGGCGAGGTCGAGAGGGTCTACACGGAGATGGATACGCTCATCCACACGGATATACCCGACTTCGATATAGAGGACGTGGGTGTTTTCACGCTTAGGTTTAAGAACGGCGCCGTAGGTGTGATATCCAACACCTCCGCGGCTCAACCGCCTGGGAGAACCGTCGGGTTGAAGATAGTCGCCAAAAACATCCAGGTCGAGGTCAGCTACGTGTCCACCAAGATCCATAGGGGTAGTGAGACTGTCGAGGTCAGGCATACGGTCGACCCGTATCTCGAGGAAGATAGAAAATTCCTCCAGAGCATAGTCGAGGACTCCCTCACAGAGGTGCCAATAACGGAGGGGTTGAAGACCCTCGCGGTCACGTTGGCGGCTGTCGAGTCTTGGAGAAGAGGAGCGCCGGTCCGAGTCGAGGAGCTTCTACTTTAGGTCTCTAACGCTTTCAGTCCCAGAACGGCCGCGTACGTATGTACTCTATCTCAGCCTTCAGTATCTCCGTCAAGAGGTCTTCCTTGCTCCTGTAGGGTTTTCCTAGGATCCTCGACGCGGTCATGGGGCCTACACCCCTACCGGCCATGACCATCACAGCCAGCCTACCTAGGCTTTGGACGAGGCTTGCGCTACGCCATAGGCTAAGCCATAGGTTTCTCTCCTCACGGCTCATCCTAGCCCTCCTCAGCCACTTGGCGACCACCTTCCTCGAATCCCTATCCCATGGGCTGACGACCGCTATCAGGGTCGAGCCGCACCTGGGGCATCTAACCCTCTCGGGTATGTTCGAAACCCTTAGGACGGTCTCCCAGTCGTTGTTGTATACGCATATGAGCTTAACACGGGTGTTCATAAGCCTCTGCTTGAGGATCCTAAGGGTCTCAGCACCCGGGTAAGCCGGTCTCAAGACGTCCTGGGGTATAGCCTTCTCGAGTATCGGGATGGCCATAGGCGACGGGGCTAGCCCCCTAGGCACGGCCTCCACCCTTATAC
>Ga0180302_10000109_pt1 | contig 31862 bp, 29 predicted proteins | sample GuaBasSediGuay17_FD_121794 | JGI IMG/M metagenome (GOLD analysis project Ga0180302, IMG submission 121794) | Subseafloor sediment microbial communities from Guaymas Basin, Gulf of California, Mexico - Guay17, Core 4571-4, 12-15 cm | ecosystem: Environmental > Aquatic > Marine > Hydrothermal... | reverse complement strand
TTCTAGAGTAGCTGATGCAGTGTGGGAGTCTTACAACAAAGCGCTAAGGAACAAGCCATATGACCCCGGACTCTTCGCTTGGGGTCTACACTATGAAATCAGGAGTTACGTCGAGATGTACAAGTTGACTAGAGACGTTAGGTGGTTGTACAGGGCAATTAGCAGGTGTGATTACTTGTACTCTGTTAGAGACGTGAACAACGATGGCATTCCCAGTTGGGGTAACTATAATGAGACTTACGGCAACCCACGGTACGCTCGCGAAGGTTACAGAGAATTCGGGATATGGGATGGAGTTATATCAACTACCTTCATGGATGTCGTCCAAGTTCTTTTATCTGTTGACGAATTGAAGAAGAACTCTACGCTTAAAGCTAAGGCTGAGAAGTATCTCGAAGTAGTTACGACAATAATAAACCGTTATCATGGCTGTTGGACTTCTGTCTCTCACAATGAGGGATATTACTGGGATTGTCCTTCTGGCGATGTGGTTGGTCCTATTGTCAATAGGTTCTCTGCTCTAGGAATAGCGGAGATTAAGCTATATGAAGTCACAGGAAACAATACGTACTTAAGTAGACCTTTAGCCATGGCGAATTTCCTTAAAAAGAGACTCTCGATAAGAAGCGGCTGTTACTTATGGACTTATAGACTTGGTTATGGCAGGTTTCTATCCTCTGGCTATGAAGACATAAGCCATGGCGCTATTGACTTAGAGTTCATGTTGTTAGCCTTTAAACACAAGCTAGCTTTTAACGAAGAGGACATTCGTAGACTAGTCTGCACTTACAGGAAGTTCATATGGAAGGGCTTTACGTCTCACCCTCCGTTAGCTACTAGAGTTGACGGGACTATTACCCAAGACTACACTAGGATGTCTAGAAATTGGGTCTTGCTTGCTAACTTCGACCCCATTATTTGGATATACCAGTGGTATGCTCTTGAAAAGGCAGGACCAGGTTACTCAGGATACTATATGCAAGCGTTATCTCAACTAGCCCTATATTACCCTGGACCAGAGTCAATAGTAAACACTCTGGTGAAGGAAGTTGAGCTTAACTTAGATAACATAAAGGATCCCATATCGAGACATGTAGTCGAGACTACGTTACGACAAATGGTCGAAGCTCAACAGAATCGCGACTACGTAAGAGCCTTTAAGTTAGCGATGAAGTGTTTAATTACTATTGAGAAGTCGTCCAAGTTCGCCCTCCTCTTGTATACAGTGATATTACTGGTAATCATGGCGACAGTCATCTTATGCTTGCTAGAACGCTCTAAGAAAGCTCGAGGACAGTAGCGAGCTACATCTTCACTTTTGAGGGGAGATCAGATCACTTTGAGCAGTTTGGGGAATAGAAAAGGAAGTCATGTTCATAAGAGGATAATTTTAGCTTCATATCCGCTAAGTCCCATTAATAACAACTCGTCCTTGATAAGTTCCAGTTCCTTGCCCTTAAGTAAATCAACAGCTTTATTTGACCTAGGTACCCTAATAGTAGTCGTTCTCTGTTCACTTGAAGGGTTGAACACGAATAACAAGTCGCCATGGGGAGAGTGTGCTAACCTAGTAACAACGTCATTAGTAGCTAAGGGAAACCTCTTACAGTCCATAGACTCAAGGACGATCGACAAGAAGTCGACTAATTCTCTAGACTCGTTCAAGTTGGAGATTCCAAGAAAGGTTCCTATGGAGTAAACCTTACCGCTCTCGTAATAGTTCTTGACACCGCAAATTGTGTCTTTAAAGTGAGCTAAGGGGATTCCGCTTATTAACTCGTACTCTTCAACCAAACAGTGTCCTCTCAGAGCAAGAGTTCTATTCCCTTCAATTACGTTAATCACTATATCCTTAGGATAATAAATCTCCCTTCTCTTAAATCCCAAAAGGCCCTGATACTCTTGAGGGGGGACTTCGTAGTTCATGAAGTACTTCTCGTCATACACTAGGAAGTAGGGTCCTAAGATTAAAGTGCCCCCTTTGCTAACGAAACTAGACAACTTCTCATACAGGTTAGGAGTCTCCTGAATTAATAACGGGATTATGAGCAACTTTATCGACTCTGGGACACCGTTGAACGCTATCTCCTCTAAGTCTAGCATCTCAACATTTACTCCCAACATAACTAACGACTTATGCCAACCTAACAACTCTTTTTCACTAAACTTACCCGCTTCTTTAAACGCAACGTACTCAAACACTCTCGTCCTCCAGTCTAAGGCTAACCCCACATTCGGCTCATCGAAGTGCATGTACTCGAATAAGTCGCTATACTCCTCAAGTACTTTAGCTAATCGCGACACTTGGATAGCACGTTTAGTTAAAGTACCATCTTCGAAAACCAGTCCAAAGTTAGGAGACTCTAAGCCGAAACTCTCATTTCTCCACTGCCAGATGATGTTCCCAGTACACCTATAACTTATCGCCAATATCATTTTCTCGAGGATGAACTCTGGAGTTCTATGTCTGTCTCCGAAAAGAGTCCAAGTCCTCCCACTGGTTTGTTCACTCAGCCACCAAGTCTTAAGAGACGACTCCTTAGAGCACGACGCCATTATGTTGTGCAAGAAGGCTGACTTGAAAAAGTCCACTTCATAGTCAGATGTCCCCCATACGTCTACAGCGCTGCTCAATTCCCATACGTTAAATGAAGTCCTAGTGACTTGCGAAACTCCTCCACCTATGTGAGATACACAAATAGCACTAGGATCGACGGACTTCACTAACTTAACTCTCCACTTCATATGTTCATAAATCCACTCTCTTTGAAACGATAATATGTCAGCCCATATAGCGTAATTCTCGCCCAGTGGAATTTCAACTTGGTTCCAGTCTGTAAAGGAGAATCCACCCCAAGCTCTGTTTAAATTCTCAATAGTCTTGTACTTATGCTCTAACCATCTCCTAAATTTCTCTTGAGTAGTTGTGTGAAAAAGCATAGCAGGAATAGAGTAAAAGGGCATTACCTCATTCCACACATCGTATAGTTTAACACCTAACTTTGAGTAATGAGTCACTGAGCGAACTATAAACTCTTTAATAGCTTCTCTCACTACAGTTACGTCAGGACATAAACCCGGGTATCCCCCTATCGATATCATGCCACAAGAACGAGGAATTGCCTCAGTCTTCTCAACATTCATGTAACAAGCATCTTTGTGCTCTTCAACGAACCATTGAGGAGCGCTCTCTGGGACTAGCTGAATCAAGACTTGAAGGTCGTTTCTCTTGGCTAATTCTACAAATTCGTCGTATTCAGAGAATGTCCAAGTTCTAGGTCTGGGGTTTACCTTAGACCAATAAAGCCAAGTCCTAACAAGTTTTAAGCCCTAAATCTCTTATCCTACTTAAATCGTCACTCCAAACTTCTCTTTTGGGATTTGGCAGTCTATAATATTGAGTTCCTATGAAGTTCTTGGGAAACGATGTCATGCGAAATCTCCCAATTGCCTTATTACTCTTGATAGTTAAGGGTCTATGTTTTCTAGGACGTATTAAAATAAATTACCATTTACTCTATAGGCTAGCTAAAGCAGTTACTTAGAGTCTTAGCGAGCCAGGAATATTGTTGAAAGCTAAGAAGCCCTATAGGGAACACAATTAACAAGCACAAACCAAGCCCTAACAATAACCTAAGCTTATGTACATCTATTCCACATGTATACATGTCTATCACCTTGTGCACCTGGAGGCTTAGGCTAAGGCAAATTCCTATACGTGCTCAGGGCACATGCTCCTAAAACCGCCTTTAGCCTAAGCCCTCTACAATTTATTTTATCGGCTTTTTCAGCCAGGTACTCTTCGTAGTTTCCCAGGCGCACACATGCTATTTAGCTCCTAATAGGTTAAACTATAGCTATAGGCTAAGAATGTTTAATAAGGCTCAACAATATAGGAACATCTCTAATTAGCGCTTTTAACTCCGTGTGGAAAGTCTCTCCTTATTAAGTCGAAAAACTCTTTAATCTTACTGTCATCTCATAAAGTCTTTGACATGGAAATTCAGGACAATAAGTACAAACCCTGATATTTCTGCTCTTTGCACAATCCCTAATACCACACTTTTCCCTAGACCAACAACCCTCGCACTTAAACTCCTTCGTTCCGACGATGTAGTATGGACACCAACCGCAGTAAATCCACAAGGAGCTATCAATTTCTCGTTCACTTCTACCATCATTTTCCTCTTGATATACCTCATGTGAAGCTAGGCGTATATCAATAAGTAGTTATGTTTTGAAGTTTTTCACAGCTCAATAGGAAGCTAAGGTATTGGCTTCTCCATGAAGCTAAAGAAGTCCTTCTTCCTCTTTAACTTCATCAGTAGTCCCCTCTCGTAGAAGAACTCCGAAAGTTGATCTAATAATTCATTCCACCCAGGAACTTTCTCTTCATCCTTAACTGTAAGTTCCAAAGAGAGGTCAAACTTGTAAGGTTTCTCGAAAAGATCTATCAATTCCTTGTACTTCTCTACCACATACTCTCCCTCGAGCTTAAACCCCTTCTCTTCAACTAAAAACTTTGAAATCTCGTAAACCTCCCTAGCTTCGGCTAGTTTCTTTGGAGTCTTCTCCTTAGACAGTATGAAATCGTGGAGGACGCTTCGAATATAAGTGATAATTTTTCTTTGAGGATTAACTTCGACGGCATCCCAACAGTGTTCTGAAGATATCTCCACTTTAAAATCACTAACTGACAACACCTTTATCATAGCAGGAGGATTCTCTCCAACTTCCGCTTCAATTGTGTACTTGCCCTTTTCCTCAAATTCATGTATCCTTGGAGGGTAATAGTGCAACTTAAAGTCTAAACTTTCCACGTCTAACATGACTATAGCTTCACCAACTATGTTAGTGATTCTGTATTTCAAACCCTTACTTTTAATTTCATCTAGGAAGGGTTTTAAGTTAGGGTGAAATCTTAAGACATCTTCTTCACTTAGGTCAAGATTTCCTTTGAATCTTACTTTGATCATGCTCTCCCCTCCAACTAACTTAGTAATGCTATATAAGAGTCGCGTTTACAAGAATTCTGAGTAAATGAAGAGTTATTGCTTATAATCCCTGTAATCAGCCTTGCCGGGCTCTATCACCTCTCAAATTGCTAAAGGTTCATCATAAGGAACTCTTAGTTTGTTACCTTATTTCAGTTAAGTTAATTGATATCGTTTCATTGAGAGGTTCTACTTCAATTACATCCTTATTAATTATCCTAAGTTTACAATTATAGTAAATGAAACGAGCCACATGAAACGAGTCATGCCCAGTATCTCTCCTCCATGGATCTCACGGTAATCTACTATAGCATTAATCATTTCTTCATCAAGTAGATCTGAAGACAAAATCTCCGGCCAATAACAATAGTTAGTATAGGAGGCAAAGTCGTCTTGGGCCATAGTCTTAAAAGGCCTAACTTCAAGTGCTGGCGGTAAAAACTTATTCTTCTCATCAAAACACGACTTAATAGCGTCTATTACGTTCTCTAGAAATAACTCACACTCCTCTAATATGGATCCTCCGTATTCTTTAAACGCTTCATTCTCTGAATCTAGCAATAGCTTACCTAGTTCTAACAATTCTCTACATAGCCAGAGGTTATTAGAGAAGAAATACTTGATATGTGAAGGACGGGTATCAGCCTCAGCAGGTCCAAGTACTAAACCATAAGGTCTCTCTCCTTTAGACTCTTTTACTAAACTTAACACATAGTTTACGATTCTACTGACTTTATCGAAAGTGATCTCAAGAACTTCCCACTCGTTTGTGTATCTAACGAATTTCACTATAAGAGCAAGTAGCTGACCATATTCTGAGAGTGCTGGACCATAATAGTCAAAGGTACCATTCTCCCTTATGAAATTGTCAATGTAGTAGATAAGCTTCTCCTTAGCCTCATTAAAGAAGCCCCACTCTAAAAGACAGTTCACTAAGCTAATAGTAGTTAGAGGGAAACCATCATGTATTGTCTCGGCATAGCGTTTCACTCCATATTTAGGGTGAAGACCTTGGTAAGTGATCAATGCCCTGATTATAGACAATTTACTTACACTGAGTAGAATATCGTCAGGAACACTTACTTTCATGCCTTTATCAAAGAATTTTCTCCAGTGCTCATGTAATCTAAGGAGTGACTCATAAAACTCTTTACGGTTACACTCAGTCAACGGTGGGTATTTTAAGTAATACACATTCCCTTCAATAGTCCTTACCCTAATGTATAGTGTAGGATTGAGCGGGTCAACAAACGCTATCTCCTCAAATCCGAGGTCTTTCTCATCATCAAAAAAGCCAAAATCAATTGCAGGAAGGAAGTCTATGAGCCCATGCTTAAAATTCTTAAGTCTCGAAGGTCCAAGAAACTTGTACGGATTGAAGACCTCTCTATCTAACAAAGTTATGACTCCATCAATTCCTACTACATATTTCTCCTCAGAGAATTCGTTTCCAACAAAGGTATAACCAACTAGAGGGGGCAATGCTTTCTCTACACTCTTATACTCAACCCCTTTTCAATGACCTCTCTGCCTAAGACGTCCTCAAATTGAAATAAGAGACTCTTCAGATACTCTTGTGAGAACTTCTTAATAGGGGATCTAACCTTCCTTATATCTCCATGACTGTCATAATTATATTCTCTGAACAAGATCCCAATTTGATAATGAAATTTCTAATCGCTCTTCAGTCTAATATGAATGCTCTCACTTAAGTTTACACGTGTACAAGCTCATAACATTCACATTAAACAGAAGAGTGTTTCTAATTTCTCTCCCCTAACTCTCTCCATAGTTTGACTCCTTTTCATAGCCATTAATTAGCGTATTCACACCTAACTAAAACAGACTATTCTTTGTCTCCATTTAGGGCTCTTAGCGTAGGTTAGGATCGCACTGTCTTCAAGTACCTTTGAGCGTTAGAGAAAACCAATAACTTTAATCTTTTGAAAAATCAACATATTATTTAGAACATGAAGAAAGGCTTAGAGAAAATAAAGGACATTAATAGACAGAGGTACCTCAAACTCGTCCTACGTGAAGTAATGCAAGAACTAGGAGAGTCCCTAGTGAGCTTTGTAGTCTATGGAAGTGTGGCTAGAGGAGACGAGCACAAGTCCAGCGACACTGATGTACTCTTAATACTAGACAGTAACGAAACTTACAGTGAAAGATGTAAAAGGTTAGCCATAGTTCTAACTAGGGTATATAATCACAAACTGACGTTAGAGCTCATTGAAAGAGGTTACAACGTCTTCATAGAGTTCTACCCCCTCAACTTAGAAGAAGCTCTCGAATTCAGACCCATATACCTAGACATGGTAGAAGATGCAGTAATACTCTACGATAAAGGAGTCTTTGAAGAGTTGATGCTACGTCTATCAAACCTCCTTAGTCGGTTAGGTTCTAAGAGGATATGGATAGGTGAGAAGTCGTGGTTTTGGGAACTGAAACCTGGCATAGAGTTCGGTGAGGTTGTAAACTATGAGCTCTAACTTAGAGTTAGCAGAAGCTTACTTAGAGGATGCTATTTACTCGTTAGAAGAGGCTAAAGTAGCCTACAATAAAGGTTACTACCATAGGACCGTGAGAAGAGCTCAAGAGTGTATAGAGCTGTGTATCAAAGCCATCTTAAGACTATATGGCATAGAATACCCTCGAGCTCACGAAGTTAGCTCTATGTTAATTAGAATAAAAGAAAAACTACCAATGTGGTTTAAAGAGCACTTGGAATTCATAATAGAGGCAAGTACAAGCTTAGCGATGCAAAGAGGTCCATCTTTTTACGGTGATGAATATAAGAGAATACCAGCAAAGAAACTCTTTAAGAAAGAAGATGCAATAAAAGCATTATCTTATGCAGAAAAAGTACTAAACTTAATTCAGAAGTTATTCGAAGAATGGAAAATAATTTAGTAATTCTCGGGCATAACTTAACATGAACTCAACGTCATAAAAAGCATAAAAAACCTTTAAAATTCTTGGCTCTTACCTCTACCAGTGAGATGTCTTACCATAAGACATACATGCGTTGTAGAGTACAGCATATACATGGAAGGGTACGGGACTAAAATTTCTAATAAAGGTCAAATAGTCACACCCAAAGAATTAAGCGAGGAGACCAAATCATGAGGCGTTACGTCTTTGACGCCAGGCAATTCTCACTCTTATTCGCTAAAGAAGGATCAAATAAAGCCAGATTAACAGCATTAAGCAGACTCATTAATGAAAGACTTGACTTGCTTACGAAGGATGTAAAACCCGAAGACGTTATTGAATCAGCTTATGCTACTTTAAACGTTTTGAGCGATGAAGAGGCAACTTTCAAGTTAGAAGAGTTAAAGACCAAATATAGAGACAAACCTTGGGGGATCCATTCGCAGTTACTTTATCATTACGCTTAAATGAAAGAGGTAGAGTTCCTGTCGTAGTATTAAATAGGGAGAAACACCTCGATGATATAGAGGATATAAGGGTTAATCTAAGCTTAGATTATAGCCTAACGTTTAAGCATGGATGACGGTGAATGAACTTGTCGGACATAGAGGAGCTCTATAGAGTGTTCCCATGGCCAGAAACTCCAGGCTCGCCTTTATTCGTTGAGAGACTTAAAGAAGTCACGAAGATCATGAAGGATTTACTCTCCCACGAGTTCACATCTGATGTACTTAAAGGCAAGGATATCATTAGAGTTATAGACATATGTAGTGGGATTGGTGTAGCTAGTTTTGTTCTCTCGAAGTTGCTAATCGAAGAGGGGTACGAAGTGAAGGTAACACTAGTGTATGTGAGAAAAGAGATATTGATGAAGGGCAAAGAGTGGTTTAAAAGGGAGTTAAACCTAGAGCCATCAATTCATGTAATTGACGCAAGGAGAGTTCATGATCTCAAGGAGAAGTACGACATTGCACTGACTTGGGTTCCTCGTTCCCTCACTTTAACCCTTGGGAAGTGAATAGACTGCTAGCGTCAGTTAGTCGTGCACTTAATAGTAAAGGGTTGTTCGTGGTACAAGAGTCAGATGTATTCTACAAAATAATCACGAAAGGGTATAAGGAAGTGTTATTCGTTGAAAATGAACACGAAGGCAAGGCTGTACTAGACCTATTTGTGAGCTATAATCCACTAAAGGGTACGTGTAGACGAAGAGTAGTTGATCTCAATGAACCGAAGAGGAGGATCAACTTAGATTTGTGTTATTGGAGTGTTGCTAACTTAGCAGCGCTACTGTGGACTTTCTTTGAAGACGTAGACGTACTAGAAGTGACATACCGAGTAAAATACGTGATACTCGCGTACAGACCAAGAAGGCTACTAAGTCCTGTACACTTCGAGAGCACTCCCTATGTGTTTAGAGTTAAGGAATAAGAGAGTGCTTAAGTTATGTTAGTAGTCTAAGTGCAACCTATATTTGTCTAGTCTGCGTTCTTACTATTCATGAAGGACATCGTATTAGTATTCGACGTAGATGGGACGTTAGAAGTTGGCAATCCTCCTGGACCAATACCGCTCAAAACCTTGTTATATTTAAAAGAGAAAGACTTTATAGTTGGAATAGTAGGTTCATGGGGCAAGATCCCTGAAGGGACCTTGGCAAAGCTCGACTTTCACTATCCGGGTCACCCTGAAAAGCCCAAGTGGCTCTCTAAAGTTCGTGAGAGGTATTCTCCGACGATTGTCCTTTACATAGCTGATGAAGAGAGGGATAGAGATGCATGTAAACGAGCAGGAGTGACTTACGTTAAGCCAGAAGACTTCAGGATATGCACTATGAAATATAAGAAGTAAAAATGACTTATCAAAAGAACGTAGTAAGTAGCTCACAGAGCAATGGTTAATTAGTGTCAGTTAGCCGTTCTCCCATCATAACTTCAGCAACTCACACCTTCATTATTCAATAAGCTAACTAATACCTGAAATATGAAATTATCTCCATCGCTTGTGATAACATTGGTCAACATGCTTATTAATACATAATTTACTATTATTATGTATGACACATATTACATTAAGCATACCAGATGACTTATACAAGATAATGAAAAGACACAAAGAAATCAATTGGTCTGAAGTAGCCCGAAGAGCTATAATAGAAAAACTACTTCTATTAAAGGCTCAAGAAGAGGGCATAACACGAAAAGAGTTAATGATGTTATTGAGAATCACTAGAAAAAGAATTAGCGTAAGAAGTTATGAATATAACAAAGAAGTAGAATTTCTTGAAAGAATAAGGAAAAGAGAAAAGAAAAGAGTTGATTTACTCAAGAGGCTAGAGGAAGCATGATACTCGACACATCGATGGTCATTGAAAAAGTTAAGAAGAGAGAGACAGTCAATGAAAACATTACCTCAATTACACTAATCGAATATCCTCCTATAGGCAACTATGAAAGATTCAAGGGAAGGATATACTTCATCGATGAAGAGGATCAGATCCAAGCCATTCGACTTCAGGTGAACCTGAGAGCCTTAGGGTGTCCAATGAGCGTAGGTGACCTACTAATTGCAGCAATATGCATTAACAGAGATGAGACTTTATTAACAAAAGACGAAGACTTCCTTGTAATTCAGAAAGTCGAGCCTAGCTTTAAAGTTATTCTCCAAGTGTGATTACACTAACAAATTTGAGGATCTAATAAATCTATGTATAACCCTTAAGAGTAATAGTTCAGAAAGCATTATTTACTTAGAACGTCTGAAAGTTGTCAGTTCTAACTCACCAATTCTGTGACAAGCTGCTTGGTGTCGAGAATCTCCCTCTAACTGAGGTTCTTCTTTTGCGCATATCGGCTTTGCGTAGGGACATCTTGGGTGAAACCTACAACCAGAGGGAGGGTTAATTGGACTCGGTATCTCTCCCTTAGGTATTACCTTAGTCCTCCTAGCTCTAGGGTTCGGAACTGGAACTGCCGCAAGGAGAATTGACGTATAGGGATGCCATGGATTACTGAAAACTTCCTTTAAATCTCCCATTTCAACTATTTTACCAAGATACATTATAGCTATCCTGTTACAAATGTACTTGCTAACGGCTAAGTCGTGGGATATAAAGAGGTAAGTCAACTTCATCTCCTCCTTTAACCTCATCATCAAGTCAAGGATGAGAGCTCTAACAGAGACATCTAACATTGAGACGGGCTCGTCAGCCACTATGAACTCAGGGTTTAAAACTATGGCACGAGCTATAGCAACTCTCTGTCTTTGTCCACCGCTTAATTGATGTGGATACCTCTCGTAGAAGTCTTCAGGAGGAGACAAACCCACTTTCTCAAGGACCTTAAGGACTAATTCCTTCCTCTCCTCACCTTCAGCTATTCTGTGAATTTTAAGTGGATGACCTATAGCGTCGCCTACTTTCATGCGAGGATTAAGCGAAGCATAGGGATCTTGAAATATTATTTGCATACGACGTCGAAGTCTCTTTAACTCTGGACCCTTAAGTTTCAGTATGTCTATACCATCAAAGAGAATACGTCCTTCGGTCGGTTCAATGAGCCTCAAAATGAGCCTCCCAGTAGTAGTCTTCCCACTGCCGCTTTCACCAGCTAACCCAAAGATCTCTCCCCTATTAATTTCAAAGCTTATACCATCTACAGCACGAACGTACTCCTTCTTGCGCAAAAGGATGCTCTCTATGAAACTTTTTGTCACAGGGAAGTATTTCTTCAAGTTCTCAACTTTAACTAATGGCTCTGGCATTTAATCACCCCCACCGGAAACAGTAAACGATACGATTCTCCCCCATCTTAACTAAAGGAGGTTCTTCTTTTGCGCATATCGGCTTTGCGTAGGGACATCTTGGGTGAAACCTACAACCAGAGGGAGGATTTATGAGATCAGGGGGCCAACCGGGAATAGACTCCAACTTCTGTTGTGAGAGCTCTATGCTTGGAATAGACTTGAGGAGACCCTCTGAGTAAGGGTGTAACGGCTCTTCGTAGAAGCTAAGAGTGTCTGCGACTTCAACTATCTTCCCCGCATACATTATCGCTATTTTATCTGTTAACTCAGCTACAATGCTCAAGTCGTGTGTTATTAGGATCAACGACATGTTGTACTCATCTCTTAACCTCTTAAGGAGTTCTAGAATTTGGGCTTGGACTATTGTGTCGAGAGCTGTCGTAGGTTCGTCAGCTATGACTAAGTCTGGGTTCAGAATCAGGGCGAGAGCTATCATTATCCGTTGTCTCATTCCTCCACTGAACTGATGGGGGTAATCGTTCATTCTCTCAGGCGGAATACCCAATTCCTTTAAGAACTTCGACGCTCTCTCAAGTGCTTCGCTGACGCTAGTGTCAGGCTCATGTGTCTTTATCAACTCAACTAGATGGTCCTTGATCTTCATGACGGGGTTGAGGGAGGTCATGGGATCTTGGAAGATCATAGATATGCGCTTTCCCCGAATCTTCTGCATCTCCTTCTCGCTCTTATCCAAGAGGTTCTCCCCATCAAATATTATCTTGCCGCCAACTATCTTGCCAGGAGGGGGAACGAGTCTCAGAATAGAAAGTCCAAGAGTGGACTTCCCACACCCCGACTCGCCGACCAACCCTAGCGCCTCTCCTTTCTCAATGCTCAAACTCACATCGTCGACAGCCCTCACAACTCCCCTGTACGTGTAGAAGTACGTCTTCAACCTAGATATGTTGAGCAAGCTCATCATCTCTCCCTCAACTTAGGATTGAGTATTTCATCTAGGCTCTCGCCGAGGAGACTAAATCCTATCACAGTGAAGAGTATTCCTAGGCCTGGGAAAGTTATTATCCACCATGCTCTGTAAGTTAAGAACCTCTGGCCGTTACTCACGTCATAACCCCAGTCTGGGATCTCAGGAGATATTCCAACGCCTATGAAACTGAGACCAGCGGCGGTAAGTATCGCATCGGCAATGCATAGTGAGGATATGACTACTACAGAGGGTATGACGTTTGGGAAGATATAATAGCTCATAATAGTCATCTTATCAGCTCCTAACGCCTTTGCAGCTTCAACGTAGAGTTGTTCTCTAACCGATAGAGTCTGGTTTCTGATGACTCTGAAGTACGTCGGAGCGTAGACGACAGCTAACGATACAGCGACGTTTAAAATGCCAGGTCCAAGCATGGTAGCAACTGCTATGGCTAAGATCAATCCTGGGAAAGCGTATATGGCGTCCATTATCATGGAGAGGACTCTGTCAAGTTTACCACCTACGAACCCAGAAAGTAGACCTAGTGGAACTCCTATGACGAAGGCTATTATGGTGGATAGACCTGCTATTAAGAGGGATGTACGCGAACCCCACACAAACCTACTAAACACGTCTTGTCCTAACTGGTTAGTCCCCATGATGTGTTTAGAATTAGGTGGGAGGAAGGGCTTATCGACCATGGCGTTAGGGTCATGTGGAGAGATGTACGGAGCAAAGACAGCTATCCCGAGGAAGAGGACGAGGATAGACATGCCTATTACCATCATGTACCACTCTGCTCTGCCCTTAATTGAAGAGAGGAAATCGAGTCTAGATATACTCTGGAGTATCGCGCCCTTGAATTGCTTCATGGGTCTTTCACTCTTGACCTTCATGTTCACGTTTACCACCTCAGTACTTGATACGGGGATCTAAGAGTGCGTTCACGATATCCACGATCAAACTCACAAAGCCAACTATGAGGGCGTAGAAAGTTATAACACCCTGAATAGCTGGGTAATCCCTATTGGCGATACATGTAACAAGGTACGTACCTAATCCAGGCCAATTGAAGGTATTCTCAGTCAACACGGCTCCTGCTAGCAATAGTGCAAAGAGGAGTCCAGTCATAGTCACTACAGGTAATATAGCATTTCTAAACGCGTACTTGATGAGAACTCTCCACTCTGCAATTCCCCTCGCTCTAGCTGCAGTTACGTAATCAGTTCTTAAAGTGTCTAACATGTTAGACCTAGTCATCCTAGTGATCACTCCAGAGAGAACGAGTCCAAGGGTAATAGAAGGTAGGAATAAGTGTGAGAGAGCGTCGACGAGGGAATCTACATTACCAGTTAAGAGGCTATCTAAGACGTACAAGCCAGTTATGTGGGTAGGCTCCTTCAGAGGGCTAATCCTAGACCCTGTAGGAATCGGGATGTCTAGGATGATGACCATTAACTGTAGCATTAGTCCAAGCCAGAATATGGGCATCGCGTAAATCGATATGGCTAAGATCCTACAGAGGCAGTCTGAAGGTTCTCCCCGTTTATGAGCTGCATAGACTCCTAAGGGAATTCCAAACACGATAGCTATTATCATGGAGAAGATAGAGAGCTCTAGAGTAGCTGGGAAGTAAGTGAAGATCTCGACTAAGACGGGTCTCTTCGTTCTGTAGGATATTCCAAAGTCTCCACGAAGGAGTCCTGAGAGGTAGTCTATGTACTGAACATGCCAAGGTTTATTCAATCCCCACTCAGTCAACAACTCCTCAGCCACTTCTGGAGGGATCTTAGCGCCGTACATAGCCCTAACAGGATCTCCTGGTAGGATCCTCAACGTGAAGAACACTATAGTTAGCAGTATCAACACCATGGGTATCATTAACATTACCCTCATAACTATGTAGACCCTTAACGCAGCCATAAGCCATCCCTAAAAAATTAAGTTGGTTTTCTACTCTTTATATAATAAGTAGAACCTGAATATCTGAGTCATGTCTAGCACTATTCCCTTTACATTACTCAACGCAATGCACACTTGACGTCCCTGTAACAATGGTAGCACTGGGGTGTCTTCAGCTAACAACTTCTGAGCCTTAACGTAGAGCTCTGTCCTTGCATCTACATCGGTAGTCTTCAACGCATCGTGTAAGTATTTGTCCATCTCGGGATTACTGTAGAAGCAGCTTAAGTAAGGACTACACCCCGACTCAACGAAGGGTGTGAGGTAATCATCAGGGTCGAAGTAGTCTGGATACCACCCTAGCAAGAACATCCCCATTACACCTTTCCTAATGTTGTCGACGTATGTCGCCCACTCAACCATCTTTAGAGTCACCTTTATCATACCGGTTTCCTCAAGTTGATCCTTAATCATCTTCGCAAAGTCAGGCTCAGTCATACCATAGTGAAGCCCAGTCTCAGCCCATAACTCTATCTTCAGAGGATTCTCTTCGGAATATCCAACCTTCCTCAGTAGTTCCTTAGCCTTCTCTAAATTCCTCTCACCCCACTTCTCCTTGAAGGCATCAATGTGACTCCACATGCCCTCTGGTATCATGCTGTACAGCGGCTGTAAGAGACCCAAGAACACTGTGTCGGCGATAGCTTTCCTATCAATAGCGCATGCGATAGCCTGTCTAACTAATTTGTTGTCAAACGGTGGTACCTTGACGTTGAACACTATGTAGCGTATGAAAGCGCCAGGTCCCCAGTGAACTTTAATACCGAGTTCAGCCTGTCTCTTCTCTAAGTCTATGTAATCCGTAGGTCTCAACTCTCTAAACGCTATATCGACTTCCTTCTTCTCAATGGCTAATCGTAGAGTCTCAGCCTTCTTGTAGAACCTTAAGATGACAGTGTTAGTCTTAGCTGCGCCCTTCTTGTCCCAGTACTCCTCGTTCTTCTCTAAGACCATTTCGACGCCTCTAGTCCACTTGACTAACTTGTAGGGACCAGTTCCAACTCCAGCGTCGCTGAACTTGTCCTTAGGATAAGCCTTAGGACTCACAGGATAAGCGACAGTGAACGCCATTACAGACAAGAATACAACATTAGGAGCTTTTAAACGGAACCTAACAGTATACTTGTCTACAACCTCAACAGATTCGATTCCAGCTACTTCAGTTAATAGGAAAGAGGGGTCGCCTTTTAGAGCCATTGCTCTTTCAATAGAGTACTTGACTACTTCAGCAGTTAGTTCAGTTCCATCGTGGAACTTCACACCCTTTCTTAGATAGAACGTGTAAACTTTACCATCAGCACTGACCTCATACTTCTCAGCAAGCCTAGGAACTAACTTACCAGTCCCAGGTTCATAGCCCATTAAGCCATCAAAGAGATTTTGAATTAGATTACAAGAGGGAAAGTCATAAGCAAGTGCAGGGTCAAGAGTCGTAGGTTCATCAGTAGTACCAATGATTATATAACTCCAAGGCGGAGGAACGCCTCGAAGAGCATCCTTAAATCCGGCAATGTATCCCTTTTTATGACCTTCGCTGTATCCAATGTTATAACCACCATAGTAAGCGACAACAACAATTGCCACTATAACAACGGCTAAGAGTATCTTCATGTACGTCTTCTCCAATGCCATTTAAACCCCTCTCAATTACTCGTTGAGTTGGAATAAGATAAAATACACAAAAATAAGCTTTTTGGTATCTTTATGACAAGGATAATGCAAAAATTATAAATACTATGCTGTGATGAGCTTTACTTAAGATTTTATTCATTAAAGATTTTTAACATTTAGCTTTATCCAGTTAAAGATTATAGAGTAATCAAGTTGCAATTAAATGAGTGCTTGAATATGTGAAAGTTAACTTGACCCTATTTTAGTAAGAGTTGTGCTAGATAAATGTTATGACTTCTTAGAGACTGTCCTAGATTGATGGAAAGCTCGACTGTAGTCTGAGTGTATAACTTAGTCGCCTAGAGTTTGAATAGCATACTCAGTGAGGGATGTAGACTTGCTAGAACTCATAATCCACAATTTTCCTACCTTATTTAGGACAGTCTTGACTTCTTACATGAAAAGTTCTATCATAAGAATGGAGTGAGTGAAGAACGTTGGGTGTCTGTTCATTCACTATTTTGTTTGTGTTTCCCTGGACAGAATAGCTCCTTACAAAAACCTTAAGTTTCCGAGGTACTGTTATAGCCTAAGAGATATGTTTACATGGTGTAATAATGGGATTAGAGTACTACTTAAAAGGTCGCATAGTTTCATTGGTTAAGTGTAATAAGAAGCTCTACGGTGTCGTTGTAGGAAGAGCTACTTATAGAACTGTTCTAGACTTAGAGTCTAATGATAACATCTGTACATGCCCCATAGGGTTTAATTGTAAACATGTTAAAGCAATAAAACACGCTTATGATAAAAAAGACTATATTGAAGTCGACTCAGCTTTCAAAGCCATACTCTCCTTACTAACGACTACAGTACCTCTTGAAATTCCTCAAAAGAATTTGAAGAAGTTCTTAAACTCTCATGTTATGAGAGCTAAATGTTTCTTGGACGATTATGAACCAAGATGCGGATATGCTAGTTTCATGGAGGCTTTAGGTATAGTTTATTCCCTCACACTATTCTTAACTCTTTTAAAGAGTGTTGAAGAGTTTAAAGATATGATTTTAGAATTGTTAGATTTATCCGTAACTATGATGGAGTTAAAATCCAGCTTTCCTACTCCTTATGACTTAATCGAAATGTTGTGGAATATTATTTCAAGTAATTTTAGCATAGAAGAGTTTAGTGAGAGTGAATTAGAATGCTTACGTAACTTGTACTCTAGAAGTGTCGATACTATAAGAGAAAACGAAGAACTTATCTCTAAGGTTAGAGACTTTTTAAAAGGATATAAATTTGGGTCTAAAATTAACAAAAGAGATTTTTATTTAATGTTATACGGTGGCCTCTTAGGACTCAAAAACCTTTACTGGAACATAGAATTGTCAGAAAAGCTTCATGAGTTCTATAACGTTTGTGCATCTACGGGCGAGCTTGAATGTCTTTATAAGGTACTAATATTACTAGCACTATTCAACTCATACTCCCTTTATGAAAGCCCAGAAGAGAAGTTAATGAGGCATGTCTTTCTTATTTCGCTTGAAAATCCAGGGGTTGGAAGAATATTAAAGGACGATTTAGCTAAAATAGGGTTTAAGTTAGAAAAGGATGATTTTAATTTATTTAGACCAGAACGTGTCTCTATTGAATCCCTAAGCTTTGAGAGAGCCTTTAATATCATTAATGAGGCTTTAAGTCAAGGAGGCTTTGAGAAAGCCCTATTTTATACTGTTTGGATAAGGACTAGTGATTTTCATAGGCTTGTTAAAACTTTAAAAGATAGGAATATAGTACTCGCTACAGTATTACATCTCAAGAGTAAACTCCCTTTAGACATTACTAGGGATGTACTAATAGAGTTCTTTAAAGAAGAACCTGAGACTGTGAAGTATGCCTTAATAGCTCTCTTTCAAAGAGAATTAAACTTTAAGACTACTGAGAAATATTTATGGGTCGTAAGGAGCTTAAAAGAAATTAAAGAACTTACTAAAGAGAATCTTAGTTTAAAAACTCACTACTTAGACATAGTAGAAGAACTCATCTCTCTAAATGAGAGGAAAAAGAAATTTCTAAGACTACTAAGTGACTTAGGAGATAATTTCAAAGTTGATAAGTACCCACTATGACTAAGTATTTTCTAGGCACATTTAGATAAATCTATGCTCTTCAGTCTAATCTAAATGCTCTCACTTAAGTTTACACGAACACGAGCTTGCAACATCAACATTAAACAGAAGAGCGCATTCGAATTTACAATTACTTAGAACAACTAGCAAGTTAAGGAGTCCAATGTAAAGATAGAGCGATAATTCTCACACTCACTTCTCAACGATTTTAGGTTTTCGAACAATCACAAGAACTACAATAGAATCTATTAGGACTAGAACAGTTGAGAGCACCAAGGACAGTACTGGGTTTAAGGAATAGACATATCCAAGTACAAGACTTCCCCAACTCCAACCAATATAACCACTAAGCTCGTATAGAGCATTAATTCTTCCTCTATATTCTCGCCTAACTGAGTCGGCAATCCATGCGCTTATTGCTGGAAAATAGAAGTTGTCTGATGTGTAAAACAACATCAAGCTCAGTGCAACACCGTATTTTCCAAAGTAGAGAAACAACAGATAGGATACAATTACTAATACATCTCCTACAAAGGCTGAGACGTTTCTAGGAATCTTATCAAGAAAGGGTAATAGTAAGAATCCTAATAAGCTCGAAAATATTGTTGCAGTAGAATCGTATAATCCCCACTCACTCATGGTGACATTAACGTACTCTTTAGCATAGACAACACGGTAATTTATGAAAACCACAGCAGAAGGGCTTGAAATTAGCATAGGCAATATCAACACGATGATTACATTGATCGGGATGTTATTTAAAAAGCTAAATATATCAACATAGGACTTTATCAGCAACTTTCTGATAGATTCTTGGAATGTTCTTTTATCCTTCGTTAACGTCTCGGTTAAAAAATGGTGTCTGAGAAATGCTGCAAGTAAGCTTGTAATACCACTGATGGCATAAGCTATTCTCATGCCCATAATACCGTAACTATCAATCAATAACCCTCCTACAAAGGGCAAGATAAACCAAGGAATACTAGGAATTATAGAAGTGAATAGAGCTCCTCCAGCTCTCATCTCGGATGGAAGAGAATCCATCAAGATCGTCGTCAAGGCAGGAGTGTAAAAGTGTAAAGCAGATGTAGCACAATGGACTATCGATAGCATTTTCCAGTCAATTGAGAGAGCATAAAGAATATTGAGCAACGAAATGATCCATGTAAAGGTTACAATTATTCTACGTCTCCCAACGTGATCTACTAAATATCCGCCAGGAACCAAGAGGATTGCTGATGATAAAGAGCCTAGTGAGTTAAGTAAGCCTATGTGGAAGTCACTACCTCCCAACATCTTAACATATATGGATAGGTATGGCCTCGAGATAGCGTATCCTATTCCAAATAATAGCCATGAAATCACTAAGATCCCAACATTCCCCTTGAATAATAGCCTCAAATCAGCCTTAGACACTTTAGCCACCTAAGATACGGAAAATATGTTGAAGCTTAAGTTAATAAGTTCTGTTAACATTACAAAATAGTACTCTTGCAGAAAAGTTTAACTATTCTCACTTTCTGATCACGAACTATGAAAAGTCAATGTGACCTTAGAGAGCTAGTTAAAAGATATTATTCTGAGCTGGGGATAAAGGAGTGGAGGAGGTTAGTCAAAGACCCTTACCACAGATTAGAATTTGACACTACCATGTACTTCTTGAAGAAGTACTTGCCAAAACGAGGCTTAATTTTGGACGCTGGAGGAGGGCCTGGGAGATACACTATTGAGCTAGCAAAATTAGGATATGAGGTGGTATTGTTAGACTTAACACCGAAATTGTTGAGAATAGCAAAGAGGAAGATTAAAAGAGCGAGAGTTAAAGGTAGAGTAAAAGCTATTGTAGAGGGAACTATCGAAGATTTATCTATGTTCAGAGACAGTACATTCAATGCTGTTATTTGTCTAGGAGGAGCGTTATGTCATGTAGTGGATAAAAGGCGAAGAGAAAGAGCTATCGATGAGTTAATAAGAGTTGCTAAGAATAGAGCGCCGATTTTCATCTCAGTCATTGGAAGGTTAGCAGTCTTAATAAGCGAGTTGGTCAATTTCCCAGAAGAGATAGAGATAGAGGATATCTTTAAAAGAGTCAGAGATACTGGAGATTATTATGGAGAGCTAGGTTTTGCGCCATCTCACTTTTACTTACCAGAGGAACTAGAAAGAGCTCTTAAGAGGAGAGGAGTAGAAGTCCTTGAAATGGTCGGCTTAGAGGGATTAGCTTCACAACATCGAAAAGAGACTAATAGGCTTTTCAGGAAATATCCCAGAGCTTGGAAAATATGGTGGGAGACGCACTTAAAGACCTGCACACATCCCTCTGTAGTCGGAATAAGCGAGCACTTCTTAGTTGTTTGTAGAAAAATGAGCTAATGTTTGAAACGCATTATTCCCAAGGTATCTCAGATCATATCAGAAGAGAATCATAAACGAAATTTGTATAACGTAGAATGTGTATAAGGTAATTGAAGTTAGGGACTAAACATGGAAATAACTCCAAGTATTAAGAAATATATTGACATAATAGTTTCTAAAGTCGTAGAGTTATTTGGTAAAGAGAAAGTGTATAAGGTCTACCTCTATGGTAGTCTAGTTAAAGGCGATTTTAGAGCTAGCGAGAGTGATATCGATCTTCTCTTCATTGTGAAAGACAAAAATCTACTATTTAAACTCAAAGAAGTAAGCGACTTATGGTACGAGCTCTCCTCTAAGGGATACATATTTGATATCGTCGTATTAGATATTAGAGAATACATTAGGCTCAAAAGTCTGGGTTCACCTTATCTTGAGTCTGTTGAAAAGGAGGGCATCTTATTATACGATGGAGGAAATATCAGCGTCGTATACGCTACTGAGCTCTTAAGTAAGGCTATTAGATGGTTAAATAATGCAAAGGAAAGCCTTAGAAAAGGTCACTACGATATAGCCTCAGCTAAGGCTTATAATAGCATCGAATTAATCATAAAAGCTTCTCTTTACCTAAAAGGATTCACTAATAGAATAAAGACTCATGGCGGTAAGATCCAAAAATTCTCCGAATTCTACGTGACCACAAATGAGTTTCCTAAGGAAATAGCCTCGAAGTTAGTTCCATGCTTAACTATTAGAAGTAGAGCCTTATACGAAGTCATCGAAGTGACTGAAAGAGAGGCAAAAGAGGTTATTGAGGTAGCCGAGTACATAGTGAATTGGATGAACAAGCTTTTAAAGAAGGCTAGGAAAGTCCAAAGAGATATTACGAGATAGTAAACAAAAAAGAGAATAGACTACTCAAGTAATGTTTTTATTGTTAATAATTCAATGACTCAACTGAGTTGGTTCTGACTCAGCCTTAGCGACTTAAGGCAGACTTTTCTCAAGAAACAATTATTTAAGTAATTAAATACTATAGGGAAGAGGCGATGACATCTCTTAAACTCGTGCTCGTGACTGGTAGGAGTATAAGACAGGGCATGTTTGTAGAGGACAAGTTTAGCAGGGAGTACGCAGAGAGCGTTGCTATTGTGAAATTAGACAGAAAGGACATGGAGAGACTAAACATTAAGGAGGGAGATAGAGTTAGAGTAAAGTCAAAGTTCGGTGAAGTGATAGTTAAGGCCGTTGAGTCAAAAACTTCATGTGAGGGTGTAGCTTTTATCCCTATGGGACCGTGGGCTAACATGTTAACAGACCCTGACACTAAAGGCTCAGGAATGCCAACTTTAAAGGGGATAGAAGTAGAAGTGTCTCCAACAACTAAAGAAGTGTCTCCCATAGAGGTATTAATCGAGAAGACATATGGCAAAAAAGTACTAAGAGAAGCTAAGTCTATACCATTAAACCCTGGGGGCAATGGCACTAAGACTATAAAGTACGTCACTTGTGGCTTCTGTGGATGTTTGTGCGATGACTTAGAAGTGACAGTCTCTGGGAACAAGATCGTTAGCGTCAGGAACGCATGCGCTCTTGGGAGGTCAAAGATCTTAAACTATCACGAGAACAGAGTTCTCAGCCCTTACATTAGAGAAGGAGGTACTTTGAGAGAAGTAAGCTTAGAAGAGGCTATTAAGAGAGCTTCAGAAATTCTTGTAGAGGCCAAATATCCTCTACTCTTCGGTTGGAGCTGTACGTCAGTAGAAGCTATTAAGAGGGGACTAGAGTTAGCGGAGCTTGTTGGAGGGGTAATTGATAATACCAGTGTGATATGCCATGGCCCATCGATTCAAGCCTTGCAAGAAGTAGGAATGGTCACGTCAACGTTAGGTAAAGTGAAGAATTACGCTGATCTCATAATATATTGGGGATGTAATCCATCGAACGCTCACCCTAGACACATGACGAGGTACAGCGCGCTATCGAGAGGAGTGTATAGGAAGTCTAGGAAGGAAAGAAAAGTCATAGTTGTAGACGTTAGGTATACTGATACTGCAAGGTTAGCAGACCTATTCATAAGAGTTAAGCCAGGTCACGACTATGAGCTTGTAAGTGCGCTCAGGATGGTAGTAAGGGGATATGACGTTGAGTTTAAGGAGGTTGGAGAAGTTCCCGTAGAACAGATCTATAAGTTAGCCGACATGATGATGAGTTGTAAGTTCGGAGTAATATTCTATGGCTTAGGAATCACTATGACAGCTGGTAAGAGTAGGAACATCGAGGAGATGTCAAGGTTAGTTCAAGACTTAAACGAGTGGACTAAGTTCATCTTAATACCCATGAGGGGTCACTATAATGTCACTGGGACTAATCAAGCGTTTGCATGGATCACGGGATACCCATATTCCATAGACTTCAGTAGAGGGTACCCAAGGTATAACCCCGGCGTTACGAGCGCGACAGACTTATTATTTAACGGGGATGTAGATGCTGCACTCATAGTCGCTTCTGACCCTGTAGCTCACTTCCCTAGAGATTACGTCAAACACTTACTTGAGATACCTCTGATAACCATTGACCCGAAGTGGAGTATCACGGCATCTGTATCTGACGTGATAATACCCTCAGCGATAGTGGGAGTTGAGTGTGGAGGGACAGCTTATAGAATGGATAAAGTTCCCTTGAGAATGAAGAGAGTTGTCGAATCTCCCTGTCCTATGGCCCGTATTCAGTCTCAGGAACACGTGATGAGGAGAGTAGTCGATCCTCCTGAAGGAATTCTCCCAGATTATAAAATACTCGACTTAATAATCTCAGAAGTTAAGAAGTTAAAGGGGTTTGGGTGAGAGTTTGGAGATCCTTATTAAAAATGGTTACGTTTACGACCCTATAAATGGCATTAAAGGAGAAGTAATAGACATAGCTATTAAGAATGGAAAGATAGTAGAAGAATCTGAGATAAACATAAGAAAGGCTAAGGTAATAGATGCTTCTCACAAAGTCGTCATGCCGGGAGGAGTTGACATACATTCTCACATAGCAGGACCAAAAGTTAACACTGGAAGAATAATGATGGTGAACGATCATTATAGAAGTTTCATGCGAGCAAGGCTCCCAGTTAGGAGATCGGGTACTGGGAAGTATACTCCGAGCACTTACATAACTGGGTATCGTTACGCTAGAATGGGTTGGACTACAGTAATAGAGCCTGCATCCCCCCCATTGAAGATGAGACACACACATGAAGAGCTAAACGACATTCCAATTATAGATAAAGCCGTGCTCGTACTAGTAGACTCTAACAGAATACTCCTTAAGTATCTGAGTGAAGGGAATTATGAACGATGCAAAGCGTTCGTTAAGTGGCTTCTTACAGCTACAAAATCGTATGGATTAAAACTAGTAGACCCTGGTTCAGCAGTACCCTGGAGTTGGGGTAAAGGAGGACCAGACATAGACGACGTCATAGAGCCTTATGAAATAACTCCAAGAGAAATCGTGAGAAGTTTGTGTGACGTTGCTGAGGAGTTGAAACTTCCACATCCTATACACGTTCACTGCAATAGACTAGGAGTTCCAGGTAATTACGAAACTGTCATTAAAACTATGAAGGCTGTGCCTTCCTCTGAGACTGTGAACTTACACTTAACACACTTACAGTTCAACTCTTACGCTGGAGAGGATTGGTCTAAGGTAAGTAGCGGAGCTGAAGACATCACGAAATATGCAAACACTCATAGAAACATAAGTCTAGATATAGGTCAAATAGACTTCGGTACTGCCATCACTATGACTGCAGACGCTCCCTTTGAGTTCGCGCTATATCACATAGCTAGGTGGAAGTGGACTGGGGCAGATGTCGAGGCAGAGGCGGCTGCTGGAATAGTCCCCTACAAGTATAGGAAAAAGAACATAGTGAACGCTCTTCAGTGGTGTATAGGGCTAGAGCTAGCTCTACTGACGGAAGATCCATGGAGAGTAATAGTGACTACTGACCACCCGAACGGCGCCCCATTCACTAGGTATCCGAAGATCATCGCTTTGTTAATGAGTAAGGAGTTTAGAGAGAGGATAATCAAGAAGTTAAATAGAGTGGCTGTGAAGAGGAGTGTACTCCCATCAATAGACCGTGAGTACAACCTTTATGAGGTCGCAGTAATTACGAGAGCGGCTCCAGCGAAGTTGTTAGGTCTTGATAGGGCGAAGGGACATCTGGGAGTGGGAGCAGACGCCGATGTCGCGATATACGATATAGATCCCGATGTCGTAGACCCTTCGAAGGACTACGAGAAAGTAATCAAGGCCTTCAAGAGAGCAAGTTGTACTATAAAGGACGGCGTCATAGTGGTTAAGGATGGAGAAGTAGTACAAGAAACTTATGGGAGGACATTCTACGTAAAGTTTGAGGAGGAAGTTGATGAAGAGCTCACAAAAGAGCTCAATGAGTTCTTCAAAGAGTGGTACTCTGTAGAGTTGGAGAACTACATAATCGACGAGGATGAGCTTAAGAGACCTTGCGCGATCATAGCGCAATAGAAGTCTCCATGAAAGTAAAGTGAGTAGAGAGATGTACAAGAGAAGCAAGTGTGAAATAGTAAAATACTAATAGCTATATTCTTAACCATCAGATGGACGTACGCGACATTAGGTGAAGAGTCCATGACAGTTCGCACTCTACTAATCAAGCCGAAGAGAAAAATCAAAGTGCCCGTTGATGCTAAGTGTATTTCTCCTGACAAACTCTCAGAACTCACTCTTGAAGAGGTAAAGAAGTTAAGAGTCTATGAGGGGAATAGAGCTATGAAGCTAGAGGACCTCTTTTATGTAAAAGAGGAAGGTAGCGAAAGTTCTGAGGTCGTCAAGTTAGTGTTGGAGGGAGACTTCAAGAAGGTACAAAGAGTAGGAGAGGAGATGAAGTCTGGAGAGATACTGATAGAAGGAGATATAGGTCACTTCTTAGGGTTTAGAATGCGCGGAGGCTCTATCGTAGTGAAGGGCAACGCTGGTTCGTGGATAGGATCTGAGATGAGAGGGGGCAACATAGAGATCTTTGGCAACGTAGGAGACCATGTAGGCGCTGTGTTAAGGGGGGAGAGACTCTCGAGGGGGATGAGCAATGGAGTCATTATAATTCATGGAAACGCTGGCTCGGAAATTGGCACAGGTATGAGAAAGGGGACTATAATTGTAAATGGAGATTGTGGGTATCTCCCAGGAATTAAGATGAGTGGAGGCAGTATTCTCATAAGGGGGAACTGTGACGGAAAGGCTGGCGCTAGGATGACTGGTGGGAAGATAGTGATCTGTGGGAGAGCAGGCGAGGTCTTGCCTACGTTCTACGTAGACAGCATAGTAAGTTCAGTTAAAGTAAAGAAGGAGAAGATAAAAGGGCCGTTCTACTTGTTCATTGGAGATGTACTAGGCGACGTGAAGTGTGGAGGTAGGCTTTACATTTCAGTGAAGAACAACGAACACTTGAAACCCTTACTAGAGGATTTGCTAGAATCTAGCACATAACCTGTCCTCTACACTTTAGTTAACGCTTTATTTAATGAGTTTAACTAAACTCCTTAACCTGCGCCCTTGATTTTACAAATTGAGCATTAACTCCTTTAATACAAAAATTAAGACCTCGTAGTTGTAGCAACTGTGAAATTTTTTAAATAAAATGAGACATAAGGACAAACGATGTTGAAGTTGAGAGTCAGCGTAAACAAGGAGGCCATGAAAATAGTCGATAAAATGCTCAGTGAAGAGGAGTCCCTCAACATAAAGTCGTACAAGTCGAAAAGTGGAGCTACAGTTATAGACTGTGGAGTTGAGGTTGTGGGAGGTTATAGAGCTGGAATCTACGTGTCAGAGGTGTGTTTAGGAGGACTTGCCACTATATCGTTAACCCTTGATACCTATGATGACTTAAGCCTCCCCTCAATAGTAGAGTTCATAGACTCCCCAACTATAGCCTGTATGGGGTCTCAGTATGCTGGTTGGAAGATATCTTATGAAAAGTTCAGCGCGTTGGGTTCAGGACCTGCAAGAGCATTAGCACTTAAACCTAAGAAACTCTTCAAGAAAATTGAGTACCAAGACTACTCAGACGAGGCTGTCTTAGTCTTAGAGGCTAATGAATATCCTCCTGATGAGGCGTTAGTAAACGTAGCGAGTGCATGTAAGGTAGATCCTGAGAACCTCTACGTCATAGTCGCTCCGATAAATAGTATAGTCGGCTCTATTCAAGTCAGTTGTAGAGTTGTCGAGGTAGGTATTCATAAGCTGGATGTCGTGGGTTTTGATATAAAGCGAATTTTAGGTGGCTTTGGAAAGTGTCCAATAGCTCCTCTTCACCCTGACCCTATGATAATGATGGGTTTAACTAACGACGTCCTGATATACGCTGGAGATGTGTCCATCACAGTTTCTTACGAAAACGACGAAGAGCTCGCGAGTCTAGTGAGTAAAGTGCCCTCTAGCACTTCTCCAAGTTATGGAAAGCCCTTCTATGAAATATACAAAGAAGCTGGGTTTGACTTCTACAAGGTAGACCCGAGAATATTCGCCCCTGCGAGCATAACGATGTATAACAAGGTTTCAGGTAAAGTGCATAAAGGTGGAAGAGTTGACATGAAGTTGCTCGTCAAACTCCTCAGCGCGAGTCTAGGAATTTCATAAATGAACTCAGATGCTCGTTTGAAATTACGTTCAGAATAGTTACTCTTTTTAAGCAAAAATGAGAAATTGAACTTTTAGCTAACTTGTGGATAATATCACTTAGGGATAAGTGATGAAGATTGGAATACTAACGCGTAATCCTAACGCTTGGGTTCCCAAACAATTAGAAGAAGCTATACTAAAGAGAGGTCATGAAGTAGCGTTTATGAGTTTTAGAGCTCTTGTAGCCAGAGTAGGTTACTCACCAAAGGTAAGAGCTAGAGACGTAAATGTCCTTAAAGAGGTCCCTGCAATAATCGTTAGACCTATCGGTAGATGTTCTCTTGATCAAGCCATATTCAGGATGGACATCCTTCACAGACTAACTCGACTGGGAACTGTTGTAATAAATCATCCGTCGGCTATAGAGAGGTGTATAGACAAGTTCTATGCGTTAACTCTACTCGAAGAAAGTGGAATTCCAGTCCCTAGGACTGTAGTCACGGAGAGTGTCAGAGAAGCTATGAACGCGTTCTACGAATTAGGCTGTGATGTAGTTGTGAAACCTCTATTCGGTTCTAGAGGTCTAGGTCTCACAAGAGTCACAAACCCTGAAATTGCTAGGAGAATATTTAACGCCTTGAACTTCATACACAAAGTCTTATACGTTCAAGAGTTCATCCCCCACGGGAATAAGGACATAAGAGCGTTCGTAGTCGGCGATAAGGTAATAGCCTCAATGTATAGGGAGAGTGCTAGTTGGAAGACTAACATAGCTCAGGGAGCTAGACCTAAACCCCTAAAACTCAACGAGGAATTAGAGGAGTTGGCTATAAAGGCCGCTAAGGTAGTGAGCTGTGAAATAGCGGGAGTAGACATACTTGAAAGTCCTAAGGGTTACTACATCACAGAGATAAACAGTCAACCGGGGTGGAGAGGGATACAGTCAGTAACGAAGGTCAACATAGCGGATCACATAGTAGAGTACGTCTTAGCTAAAATCAAGAAATAAATCGTTACACTCTTTTTAGCACTTGTTCAAAGTAGTTTTTTGAAATGTAGCTCAACGTTATCTGATGAAAGACTTCCCCGCTCTTTAACATGACCTCCTCTAAAACTCCACGAACTAAGCCAGTTTCTCCCTCTTTCAACTGCATTCTAAATTCCTCTACATAAGAAACTACTCTGCGTACATCTACTTGACCACTATAGCCCTTAAGCTCTATGATCTCAACTTCATACGTTGACGGCATGAAGTAGGACAAGTCGTCGTTTATAACTCTCACCTTAGCTTCTACAAACGCTAATGCTCTTATCCTCGCATATATAGGATACTCGTTAGTTATCTCTTCCCACTTCATCACTGGCTCAAACTCGACTTTAATTAGCCTATAGGGAGTCTTATACACTGCATAGATCAACTTCCTCCTTTGATATTTCACGTACTCCTTTGGGCTATAGTGTTTAAATCTCCAGTTTTCAAATGAGCTCGGAGAGACAGTGTCGAACTCGTTCATTAACTCGCTCTCTTTACCCTTATAGAAATCACCTAAAACTTCAAGCAACTCTCTTAACTCCTCCCTACCGTATATCACTAGATCTATGTCGCTATAGTCTTCGTGATAGAAGTAGTGCATGAGTGAGCCAAATACCCCGAAGTTGGAGAGCTTAAGCGATGAGACTTCTAATATTAGATCTAACAATGACCTAAGTGACCTCACGAGTTTATCATCCCTATTAGATTCAAGTAATCCTTTAAGTCGTTGATCTGGTCTCCTAAGTTCAGCAATGTCGCCTTCTTTAAGACCAACTAACCTCTTCCCAAAAACCTCACTGAATATTGTATACTGCGGATAATTTCTTTTAATGAATTTTAAGCCACCGTCGAAGTAGAATTTATAGTATCTGCAACATTTCCCTTCTCTCAAAGCTCTCTTCTCCTCACTAACGTATATAGTCTCTGGAGCGTATTCAACATCGCAAAAACAAGCATTTAGCGGGTGATTATAGCCCATTACCCTAAAGATTATCCCCTCTTTAGTAACTGGGCTGTCCCTATCCCTTACTCTCATTTAAATCCCTCACGTTCTAGAGTGAGTTAAGGTTTTATTAAGAGTACCTCATTTAATTTAAGTCACAGCAATTATACTAATTACTTGGCGCTCTAGACAAAAGAATAGTCTCTAAGAATATACTTCATCTTAATACTTGTATAGAAGGAGAGTCACATGTGTGAGTTTAAAGTTTTAACAGAAGGTGGAGACTAAGTATTAGCTGAAGACATTCTTAGAACATTCTACGAAGGCAATGTCCTTAAACTAATCCGGGATAATGAGAAACATAGTTCAAGTAAGGGACGCCATAGTGAGTGAAGTCAACGTCGATAAAGAGGAGTTAAGGGTCATGAGACACCCTATAACAGGGACCATGTTAAAGTTCCTCGAAGAGTTCTTAAAGTGTCAAAGAGAAGCTACTTACAATCCCTTAGTAGAGAAGCATTGGAGTGAAGTTAAGTCTTTAGGAGACCACATGATAGAGAAGTTGAAAGCTTCAAGAGATTGAGAGAAGTAGTCAAAACGTGTTGAACTCGTTAAATAGTCACAGAGAATACGAGTAATTGAGTTAAAACATAGTTCTTTCATAATGTTAAAGCCGACTCCAAAAAGATATTTATAGTCGTACAGTGAATTTCAAGTAAATGATGAAATTGGTCTTTAATGACGTGTGATTGAAGCGATTTGCGCTGACTCTTAATGGTAAGCTACATCTCTTTGAGACCGTCCTAGATGGAGTGGGTGGTGGTTGAGTGGAGGAGTTTTAGCTTATACCACTAAACACACTACACAAACAACCCAACCACTCTCTACACTAAACTCCCATATCAAAGACTACGCATCTTACGAAAAGACTCCTAACCATATCTGAGACGGTCTCTCCTAAGATAAAAATATAAATCTTTGCTACTTTAATAGAAAACTCGTCATGTCACTTAATTGGAAAGCGTTAATTAGCATATCAAAGGACTTTTATAAGAGAGCAAGAGAGGAATTTGAAAGAGCTATTTCTAAAAATGATGTTATTGGTATAAGAGATTCAGCAGAGAAAGCTTGGAACGCCGTAGTTCAAGCTACCAACGCGCTTATACTAGCATTAACAAACAAATTACCAGCAAGTCATTTTGAAAGAAGGAGGATTTTGAGGGGACTTGAGAAGAAGTATGCGGATATTGAAAAACTTGGAATATTGGATAGGTACATGGCTAGGTTTAAAGTACTTCATGGAGAAACATTTTATGAAGGAATAATCGACGTAGAGCAGTTGAAAGTAGATTTTGAAAAAGTTGAAAAGTATATCAAGGATATTGAGGATTTGTCGAGTAAGATTCTAAAGAAAACTACTTCTTCCAGTTAAAATAAATCTTCCTTCCCTCTCTTAAGTTTCTATCTATTTCCTCTTCTAAGTAATCAATTATCTCTTTTAAGAGTTTATTCCCTTTTCTCTTGTTACTTTTGTAGGGTCTCCATAAATACCAAATTTGCTAGGTATCCTCCTCTCAGCAACTCTGAATCCCTGAATCTCCCTTTCTCAATTATAAGGATTGTTAGAAGTATAAAATTGATAAGAGAATCAACTACTTCAATTAAACAATTGATTGTTTGACATCATCAGTTAAAAATAATCGTAACAATTAGGACTTAGGACAATTCTTGGCAGTAATGGTACATAGAGTTCTTCCTTAAACACCCACCTCCTACCGTCAACATACTTCCAAAACCTAGGCATTACTCTCTTCATACCACTACTCGATTGAACGAAGCAATATGGCATCTCAACTTTGAAACCATCTGCTTCCCTCATTACATACTCGTCGTAACTAGATGGGAATTGAGTCACAACTAAAGCTCAATTAGTTGTAGGCATATACGCCTAGGATAGAAAAGCTACTCCTTAATCCCAACCTCTAATGATTATTTAATTTAAGCTTCAGATTTATGTGTAGCTAATTTTAGACTTATTCACAGGTACTTTTATATGCACAGTAATTGGTGTGTAGGTAGGGTTATCTAATGGTTAGTGTTGGTGACAGGGAGCTTATATCTCGTACTTCAAGAGTGAGCAGGTATGGAAAGAGATCTACCATACAGCTTAGCTAATACCTCTCTAGCTACTGAGAAAAATCAGCAATACTCATATGAAAATTAAGGTATATTAAAGATTTAGTGAGTATTTGTTGGGTAGATACTATTTAACAATTCAACAAAGCCAGAGACAATCCTACATCTTCTACGATTGCTTACATCCTAGAGTGCGTGCAAATTTAAATATTCTCATTACTATTATAATGAACAGGGGATTGAATAAAATGAAGGAGTTGTTGGTAACATTAATTGCTTCTCTTGCCTTTGGACTCTATGTTATCTGCCCAAGAATGAGTGCTATGCTTGTTCAGCAGGCAAAAGTTAAGGGCTTAAACATTAATGCAGTAATAGTCCTAGGGGCATTAAT
>Ga0180302_10000108_pt1 | contig 31864 bp, 34 predicted proteins | sample GuaBasSediGuay17_FD_121794 | JGI IMG/M metagenome (GOLD analysis project Ga0180302, IMG submission 121794) | Subseafloor sediment microbial communities from Guaymas Basin, Gulf of California, Mexico - Guay17, Core 4571-4, 12-15 cm | ecosystem: Environmental > Aquatic > Marine > Hydrothermal... | reverse complement strand
CTGAGCGCGGAGGAGATCTGGTGGCACTACGCCCTCGTGTTCTACTACGACGGGCTACGCGACCTGATGGGCCGCGACCCGAGCTTCGTCGCGCCGAGCGGCGTCACATATGGGCAGGGCCTCTACGGCTACGCCACATACATCGACGGAAAATACACAGCGGACTATGATTGGGCCATCGAATATGATTGGGACGAATCCAAGTCCGAGGCAGTGAGAAGCGGGACGATGATAGCCGCGATAAACATCTATGAGCGCTACGAGATCACAGCGGGGAAGTGGTACGACATAATAAATCTCGGTTGGATACGATTCGAGTGGCGAGGATCAACTGATGCGAGCGGTATTTTCATTGGTAGCTACTATAAGTACGATGGGACGTGGAAGGGGGTTGACTTATCTCCGGCCGTATACGAAAGGGATAACTTTGGGGCATGGCGCATACTTCAGTGCTCCTACGGACCAAGCGGAATAGCATACTGGGCGGAAAACGAAGAGAATGGTAACAAAACATATAGCGAAGGCCTCACATTCTTGGATGATACACGGCGAAGCGTCGGTATGGTTGAGCGGGGAGCCTTCAATGTTGCGATCGACGAGCTTATTGTTCTTCGTGTGCCTCTGACGGACCGCGAGATGATAGACATCTACAAGCTCGGAAAAACATATATCGGCGGCGCATACACCGCTTCCTCCTTCCCGATGACCTACCCAATCAACTACGACTCCGACGAATCCGGCTACGGCCTCTCCGAAGACTTCGCCGACATATCAGAATGGATGACGAGTAAATCCGCATCTTCACCTGAATCCTATGTTGAGGTGGAGAGTGGTTATCTTCATATTGCACTCTACACGAATGATACACACAGCGAGTGGGTTAGTTGTTCTATTTCTAATTCAACTGCTCATGATGCTTGGATTGATATGCGAAAATATCCCTTTGTGGAGTTTCGGTGGAAAACTGAGTGGGGCGGAACTGATGGTGTAGACTTTGTCTTTTCAGTCTTTTTCAGTAATGGAACCCACTATATCTATCGGTGGATCAAATCTTATCGAAAAATTTCGAAGGAGTGGCATATACATCGTGTGAATATTCTTAAGAGGGCATACGAGGTCGGTGTGCCTGTAGATGAGTACGGTTATTACTATATCGGCGCGATAAAATTTCATATTACCGATGGCTGTTTTGCTGAGGATGGAAGTGGTGAGTGGCATCACATGTATGTGGACTGGATACGTGTCTATGGCGTTACTACATCCTTTTCGTGGGGCAGCGGGGGCGACTCCGGTGAGTACGTTGCGGAGGATGGAGGCCGCCTCCTGCTCCACATAACGCCAGAAGATGATGGTTTGTGGGATATCGCTGACTTCTATCTTACCTCCGGCGATGTTTACTTCGACGCGGACGACGTGGTTGAGGTCGCGTTGTTCTACGACAACGGCGGTGGCGGAAAAACGATCTTCAAGGTTCGATACTGGAATGGCGACCTCGGAAAGGTGATTGACCTAATAAGTGTGGCGCTGGAGACGCCGGGCCGATACGTGTTTCGGGGAACCATAGGCTACAGCGGGTATTGGTGGCTCCGCCTCATGAACCACGAGTGGGCCCAGTCCCCCGGCTTTGGGTATGAGCAGTGTATCTGGATCGAATATGTGCGTATCGGCCGTCGCGTCTATACGGTGAGCGGTGCTGAGTGGGGGGCTGTGCTGCATCCCGTCTACGAGCATCCCCGCGGAGCGGCGGTGTGGTTCAACATCACGGATATCTGGGGCAACCAGCTCTACTACGGCTACAGGTTCTACGAGCCCTACCAAGACTTTGTTTTTTCGGTCTACTCGTGGAAGTTCTACAATGGGCGGGACGACACCTTCATACACATCAACATCACGAACGGCGGGTACTGGTGGGGCGAGTGGCTCGCGCCGCACGAAGTAACCGAATACGTCCTATACCCCGGCGACTACACGCTGCGTGTCGACTATCCCGATGGAAGCTACTTCACCGCGTCGCTTACGGTGACGACGGACAGCTACTGGATGCTGGAGGGCGACACACTGGGCGACGTGCTCCGCGGCATCGGCGACGTGCTCAGCAACATAACATCGGTGAACCAGACGGTGATGGCGGTGAACGGTACGATAAGCGACCTCGTCGTCAATGTCAACATCACGGTGAACGCGTGGAGCAGCAAAATAAACAACACGGTGGTCAACATAAGCATAAACCTCAACAACGTCAACAGCACGCTTAGCGATATGATACTTGATGTGCGGTACGACGTCCAGAACATAGAGAGCAACATAACCACACAGATCAACTGGGTAATAATGAATGTGTCGAACGTGAACAGCACTGTGCTCCAACAAATAAATGATCTCAGCCTCAGAATCGACCAGTACTACAGCGACCTAAACAACAGCATTATCAGCGTGAACATAAGCATCGAAAACTACTACTCCGAGCTGAGCAGCCAGATACTCAGCGTAAACATAAGTATTGAGAATCTCCATACGGATATGGATGCGCAGTTCAACTGGGTCTTCCTGAACATCAGCAATGTGAACACGACGATACTCCAGCAGATAAACAATCTGAGTGCGGAGATCTACCAGTACTACAGCGACCTAAACATGAGTATTGTCAGCGTGAACGTGTCAGTGAATAATTGGTATTCGAATATCTCGCAGCAGCTTGTGACTATTGAGGGCTACGTTATCGATGTGAACTCGACGCTTCTCCGCGTCAACAACACGCTCTACACGGAGATACGTGTTGTGGGAAGCGGGGTAAACGAGACCTACAAGGAGGTTGTATACGGCGTGGACAGTATCGAGGACCAGATCGTGGAGACAAGCAACATGGTTGGCCGTGCGGCGACGGAGACACGCAACCTTAACATGGAGATGGAGGAGTTCTCCTTCTGGACAAAGATACTCGTCATAGTTTTCGGTGTTGTGGCGCTGGCCAGTCTGATAACTGCGATGACGCGTGGCCAGTCGCACCGCACCGCGAACAGGCCTTCCCCCGCCCGCCGCATAAGGAGAAGAATGATTATCTATGGCGAAGTCCGCGAAGAGCCCGCCGACCATACCCGCGGCAAGAAGAAGAAGAGGAGGGTCGGGGACTGGGAAACAATTGAGGCTCTAAAAGTCAAAAACATCATAAGGGAGTGGAGGGAGTAGCCATGCTGGGAAGAAAAAAGGAGAGACCAACAATAAACGGTGTGCCCCTCTTCCCTGAGGTGTCTATGAGGGAGGCGGGGTCGCAATACGGAATGATATTTGTCTTCTTGATACTGCCCTTCTACGGACTCCTCATACCGCTTATGGCCCCCGAGGCCATCTTCCCACCGGACATGCCTATTGGGATGGTGCTGCTGATAATCGGCTTCATAGCCATGACGCTTGTCGCCGTTGAGAGCGTTGGCTACTACGCATTTCAGCGGTGGCTACAGTCACGTGTGTCCGAGGCCGTCTACCTGAAGAGCCGCACGAAGATAGGGAAGTACGAGATGCGTGAGTGTCTCCGCGTCGTCGAGGTCGTCGTACTGGCCGAGCCGAAGGACAAGAAGGTGCCGACACGCAGCGCCGAGTCGGCGGAGGAGGCGGCGAGGCTCGCTGAGGAGGAAAGAAAACTGGTGTTGCTCCCAGCCTTCAAGACGCTGCGCATCGGAAAACACTACATGTATCACATCGCCATGGAGGAGGGTGTTGGCTTTCCTCTGTTCGGCGGGGGGAAACCCGCGCGGTTCGCCAGAATACTCATATCGCCCTACCCGTGGGAGGAGCTCGATTTTAGGGAGGACCCGGATCTCTTTGAGTATGGTTTCTTCCTTACTGGGAGAAGCACGGAGCTGAACCTCGTACATATCGGTTACATGTACAGCGTGTTGGCCGACGATGTCGTCCCCGTGTTCTACATATATCTCAGCGAGCCGCATAAACGGGAGATACTTGCGTCGGGCTTCAAACTCCCGGAGACCGCCGACATAAAGGAGCTGCTCAAATATGTCCACGAAGCCGACAAACACCAGGCACAGGAAGTCATGCTCCTCCTGAAGGAGGTTGAGCGAGAACGGGACCTATACAAGGAACGATACGAAGCCCTGCTGAGCAGCCAGCTCGAAGTAGCGGAGGACATGGCCGCCGAAATCATCACGATATGGTTGGAGGGAATCGAAAGCACCGAGAAGCTGTTCGGAAAAACACTCAAAGAGAAGGTCAAGGAGAAGTGGGGATACATAGCGGTGATCGGAGGAGTACTACTGCTATTGCTACTCGCACTGCTACTATAGTGCTGGGAGGTCGCCCCACAGTGAAGGCGATGCGCTGGGAGGTCGGCTTAAAAACAAAAATTTTTGGTGGTTGTTGATAGGCAGGGTGTCGCAGTATGAGCCTCCGCCCCCAACCCCTACTCAGCCCCCGCGTCGTGCTCCGCGAGCTGCGCAGCCTGCGGGAGGAGCATCATCTCCGCCCCTTCTCCCAGGCGGCGAGGCGGCGGATCCTCGAAAACCTCGTTCTGCTTAAGCCCTGGATGTTCAAGCAGGACGTCATAAATCTTGTTGGTGCTAATCCACGTGAAATTGCGGAGGTCTACAGGAAGTACGGCATAGACAATAAGACGATACAGACAGTGCGGCAAGAGCTTAGGAGAACAGGTGCGGGCGGTGAACGGGATAGACTCAACGCCATAAGAAATGCGCTGAATAACATTGACCCCATATTTCGGCCCTACTACATCGGCAAGAACGAGGTGCTCAGCCGTATCTACACCGGCCTGCCGGAGGACCTCAACCTTGTCGTTCCCCTCACGGAGGTCTACGGCTACCCCGACATGGAGACGAACCTCGGAAAGATACTTGCGAAGAACATAAGGCGCGTCGTAATCAACATGTATTTCGACTGGAAGCAGATCAAATACAACATCATGAGGATGCTTGAGAACGGCGAATCCCCCGAGAGCATCGCGAAGCGGTACAACATGAGTGTCGAAGAGGTTATGAGCATAGCTGAGGAGCTGAGGAGGCTTGGCAGCGCAGACAACTACAAGCCGAACAAGCTGACACGCGAAGAGGAGGACGAAGTCGACAGGATCGTCGCCGAGATCGTCATGAACGTGCCCGAGGAGATAAGGCGGATACGCCTATGCCCCGCATACGCATCCAACGACAAGTCCGAGCGCGGGATGCAGCGGATGATATGCGACGTGGATGAGAAGGGCAACTATCGTTTGTTTAGCCGGGCCGCATACAACATACCGTTTCTGGAGTGGAGCCCGCCTAAGCGTGTGCAGATAGCGACGCATATCATAGCTAAGAACAGGTCGAATGTTTTCTTCCCCTACGGTGAGGCGCCGATCGTCAAGGCGGAGTACAACGATCTGAGAGGAAAAGGCGTGAACGCCCGCGTCTTCATAGCGACGGACCCGGAGATGTTCAGGCGGACATATGGCGGCGGTCTCGTAATAACTGAGGGCTTGGCGAAGAAGCTCACATATGAGTTCCGCAGCCCGAAGGCAACGGCCTTCGCGCTTTCCCGTGACGGCTTTCTCCCCGAGGGCACATATGTGCGGAGGGGCGACATGATTGTTACGGATCCCGCCACGCAGATACAGGTGGCGTTCGACGCTGTCTACGCTCCGTATGAGGGCTATGTGCATTGGCTCGGTCCGCCCAAGGAGCACTACAGGAAGCGGTACGGATTCAAGTTCTATACGCGTGACTACGTCATTGTGCGTCGCTCCCCGATACGGGTCGGAGACAAGCTCGTCTCACGCACCGGGCTGAAAGGTGTTGTCGTTGACATTGTGCCGGGCGAGGAGCCTGTGCTGTGGGTGAACCCCCTCGACGTATGGCACGAAATGCCCGAAGACCTTGAGGAGGAGGGAAAACGCTTATTGGCGAAGCAGAGACGCGGAGAAAAACTGACGATGGAGGAGTTCGCCGTCCTCCAGAAATACAAGAAGGTCAGAAACAAGCGGAAAGGAGCATTCATAATGGAGCTTCTCCACAGCGCACGGATGGAGGGAGCAAAACACGACGAGATCGAAGAGATAAGGAGGCGTGGCGGCGGAAAAATGTTTGTGTTTCCCGATGCGGGCGGCTTCGCCGCCGACTATGCCGCGAGCGGCCTCCGGCTGAGCTGGACGTTTCTGATGGGCTACCTCGAAAAGAGCAACTTCAAGGAGCTCTGGAAACGCTACTTCTTCGTTGGGAACCGGCTGAAGCAGCTCCTAAAGGTTCTTCATCTCCGCCTGGTGAAGGTCGGGCCGAACAAATACAGGTTGGAGCCCGACCCAAACGAGCCTGAGCCCGACGAGTACGGTGAGGTTGTCTATTTTCCACATGTGATGTGGTTCGGAACGCCGTATGAGAGGCGCTACAACTATATCTACATGCCGTACTGGCTGCAGGGCTACTATATTGATCAGTCGAGGAACCTGCGTCGCTTCGGCATATGGGAGGATATGAGTGACGCCGAGAAGCGGTACGTCTGGAACAACGCGCTGAAGCGTTTTGTCCTCAACAGGATATACGAACATATGTTCAGCCCGAAGTATGGAGCTGGGATAGACAGGAAGGCCGTCGGTGTCGACATAGGGCTCGACGAGGTCCTCATCGACCGAGAAGTAGCCGAGATGTTCGGCCTGAAAGAGGGAGACTGGGTCGGCGTACGGAAAGAACCCGTCACGACGGGCGACTCAATTCTCCAGCTCCGAGTACGGATAGACGACACCGGCAAGTACAAGCACGTCATAGGGCTGAACCCCGCCACAGCCGAATACGCCACAATAGACTTCGACGGCGACACCGTCGTCCTCTTCGTGCCCCCGCCAGGCGACGAGTTCATACCCAGGCTGAGCGAGGAGCAGAAAAAAGTGCTGGAGGACATACCCAGCTTCTACTTCAGCGACGAGGAGCTCCGAACATGCTACAGGCCGCTCGAAAAGGTTGCGGAGGAAGTAAAGGAGTACAACGCCGAGACGCGCCGCATAGAGAACAGCGCCATACAGCGATACGGACAGGACAGAAGAAACGCCTTCCTTCTACTCCCAAAAATAGCGGAGTACTTCCCCCTCAGAAAGATAAACGAGACCTTCGATATTGAGCAGGCCATGAAGGGCAAGATACGGGATGTAAGCGCAGAGCGGGAGATAAGGGCGGCGATGAAGCAGCTCCTCGACCAGCGGAACCGCGCCCTCATACAAATGTTCCGCGCAAAGAAGATACGTAGCCCCAACCAGCTTGTCGGCCTCGAACTCGACACAAACTATCTCATCGACAAGCTCATAGTCTGGAACATCATGGGCGACGCTGCGGCCGACGAGATAAGACGGGAGTTTGGTCTCAGGGAGATAAGGAGACGCGTAGCTATGCTCCGCCGCTTCTACGCGCAGATGCTCCGGGCATACAGAGAGGCGAACTGGACCGCGCATGAGAGGGAGGGCCTCGCAAGGTTCCTGCGGCAGGTGCAGAGCGAATATAGGAGGTGGCTCCGCCTGCTCCGCCGCGCGGAGGCGGAGAGGAGAAGAAAAAGAAGAAGATAAAGATAGGAAAACACAAATTTTTGTTTTGGGGAGGCGAAGAATATGAGTGTTGCCGATCTCGACGTGCTGCAGAAGCAGCTTCAGGAAAGAATGATAAAGGTCATATCCGCTCTTCTCAGCCTTGCGGAGGACAGGGATCCGCGGCTATACGCCCTTCTGAGCGGGTTGCCCCCACCCAAAAAACTTATCCGTAGCCGGGCCCGTCTCATCGCAATACGCAACGTCGCCAGGAGCGAGAAGCTGAGGAATGTTCTCGATGTCCTGATCAACGTGCTTGACAGATACCTCGATATGTTCCAGAAGCTCCCCGTCTTCATCGAGCAGGTATTGTCGAAGAGCGGCACAGCGGCCACCAGCGAGGAGGAGATGGAGGTGATAGTGGAGTGAGTCTCCGCCCCGAGAAGGGGATAAGCGAGGAGTTCAGGCCGGAGATAGAGAGGAAGAAGATTATGCGTGCGGCGAAGAAGCGGGCACTTAAGATGAAGATAAGGATGATGCTTGAGATGGGCAACACGATCGACGAGATCATCATGACGCTGAAGGATGAGTACGGCTACAGAAACGTTGTGCAGGCAATGGTTGAGATGGGTCTGTTCTCGGCGGGTGGTGAGAGTGGCGCAGCAAAGTAGGAGACAACTCCTCGAACAAAAATTTTTGCGGAAATATGTGCGTGGCCGCATCGGGTATGAGTGGCTTTTCTCCGCCTATGGTGGCCTCACCATCCGTCCGACCGAGAAGCAGCTGTTTATACGTCTGATAAACGAGCCGCACAACAAGCCGCTTCGCCTCGGCATAATGGCGAACCGGGTTGTGCGTGACGAGATAACCTTTGGTATTCACCATGAGGGACACCTAATCATGCAGATACTCGGCATTCAGGGCGTCGGAAAATCCACGTTGGCTCTGAAAATAGCTAAGATCATTCAGCGGGAGTGGAAGAAGCTGGGGCGGGACGTCGAGATATACGTGACGTTCAGCTTCGCGGAGACTGTCCGGACGTTCAGAAATATGAATCCGGGGGACATCGTGGTGCAGGACGAGGCGCCGGCGCTGAGCGGTGTTGAGGCACGCACAGTTGTGCAGGCGCTCCAGAACGCACAGGCAATATGCCGCTACCAGCAGATAAGCTGGATCTTCTGCTATCCGGTCTTCATCTCCCAGCTGGTTGCACCGACCCTCATATTGGAGGTTGTTGGGCAGTACAGGAAGACGAAGAAGACCCTCGCGGTTGCGTATAGCCGTCTCAACCGTGTTCTCGGCTGGGTAATATTCGATGTGAGTGAGGTTCTGGATGACGAGGAGTTCTACCAGTGGTACCTCAGGAGGAAGGAGGAGAACATACGGAGGCTCCAGCAGTGGGGCGGCTTGATGAGCGTCGAATACGAAAGCGAGGACATCGAGGGCACCGTGGAGAAGGTCATCGAGGCTTGGCGCAACTATGGGTCGCCACCAATAAGAAAGGTGCAGCAAGTCGAAAAATTTTTGTTCCTCGCACGTATACGCGGCTCCAACTACTATAGGCGTATGATAGCGGAGATAGCGTTTGACCGCATACAGAAACTCATGGAGGAAGCCGAGGAGGAGAAGGAGGAGCTCGAAGACAAGGCGGATGCGGAGGCCACGAAAATATCTGCGGAGGGAACAGACTTCCGGAAATACGTATACGACTTCTTCATGGCGAACCCAAAGCCTGTCGGCAACTACTCTGTGGGGGAGCCGGAGTGGCGGAACTTCCGTGAGGTCATCAAGGCTATCTACGAGAACTACGGGCCGAACGAACGCCCAACCGTGAGGGAGCTCGCTGAGTATCTTCCCTTCTCAACATATACGATTAGCCGCGCCGCGCGCCACGTCGCATATGCCGGCGTCATAGGCGACCTCATGGAGAGGTTTGTCTACGAGATACACGGCGTCGAGTATCCGGGGAGGAGGCCGCCCAACGAGCCCGACTTTGTCCATCCAGAAACAAACATAGCGTACAGCATCAAGTCGGCCTGCAGCTTCAAGAGGAGCCAGGAATTCATGATACCTGGTGAATGCGCCCCGGAGATAGAGCATGCGAGGCGCCACGGACACGGGTTCTTCTACATAGTGTTCGGCAACCCGATCTGGTACAGCGGGATCAAGACGGTGAAGATAAGCGTCGACCCCCTCCCATACAGAATAACGTTCTTCGACACCGGACTGGTGGAGGTGGGGCACAAACGCAGGCGAAACGCCTAGAGGTACCCCAACAACACATATTTTGTGGGTGCCAGCCGCATTATGGGTGAGGCAGCATGGAGAAGTATGAGGAGGCACTCGAAAAAATAATCGACGACTTCGAATCCCTGAAGAGGGGGAGAATCATAGAGATAATACCGACCGACAGAATAGACAGGCTGGTATGCGTACTCAGAATAGGCGACGTGGAGGAGAGATGGGAAGTTGTTATAGGCGACAACACCGTGGTTTTTAGGCGCGGCACAGAGGAACACGCATACAGCATCGGTGACTACCTTGAGCGGGGAGAACAATGAGAGGGACATGCTGCTCGCGCAGCTGCGGCCGAACAGCGGCCTCCCCCTCTTCCCCCGCGAGGTATTATTTTTTGTTGGTGGGCGGCCCGTCCGCAGGGTGGCCGCGGACTTCGACGAGTTCTTCTCTTTCTACAGGTCTAACCGGGACACCGACTTCTACGTTGGCTTCTTCAGTATCCCTCAGCAGCGCGACAACATATATGACGCTGTTCTGCTCGACATAGATCCGGGGGAGGGTGGAGACGTAGAGGAGAAGCTCCGCCTCGTCCTGAAAATAACCGAGGGCTTCGAACGCGCCGTATACTTCACGGGGCGGGGCTACCACGTCGTCCTGATAATGGGGCCCGTAGTCGTGCCGAACTGGGGCATGGCTGTGCGCCGCTTCCTCGTGGACTACGGCCTCGACGGCCTCGTCGACGTGCCGGTCGCCGTCGACAAGCGGAGAGTGTCACGTGTGGTCGGAACGCTCAACACGAAGACGGGGCGGAGATGCGTGCTTGTGCGGTACGACATCGGCGACACACAGCAACTATCAGCTCTCTTTGAGGGATACGCCGCGGAGAGAGACACAGAGCACCCCGTCGGCCGCCTAAACATCGATTTCTACCCGCCGTGCGTTCTCCGGGCAATAGAGACGCTGAGGGTGACCGGGGAGCTGTCGCATCCAGCGAGGATGTTCCTCGCAAACTTCCTCTACAGGGCGGGGGTGAGACGGGAAGACATACACGCGGTGTTCAGAATGGCGTCGGACTACGACCCCGAGAAGACCGACTACGAGATAAACCACATAGTCAGCGGCAACTACAAGCTGCATAGCTGCGAGACCCTAAAGGCGATAGGTCTATGTCCAAAACGGTTCGTGTGCCGCTACTACCCCAGCCTAAACAGGTTCTTCGTGTTTTCATCTACTACTGTGGGTGGTGAGGATGGGTCTTCAGGAGGAGATGCGTGAGGTGCGCCGCGTATTGGCGAAGATATATGCGTTGCTGGAGCGGATCTACCTTCTCCTAGTAGCGGAGAGGGAGAGAGAAGCGCTTATCCAGAGGATAAACAGGATTCTTCCGCATGTCGACAAGGAGGAGGATGCGGAGAAGCTGATGAGTCTGCTCAGCCAGCTCAGAAGCGGACGGGTCCTCTCCGAGAAGCAGCTGAAGATGCTGAGGGCGATGGAGTATGAGTACGGAGATAAGGAGGTTTCTTCTGGAGCGGTATCGCGACCTCGTAGACGCAGAAGGAGGAATACAAGCAATACTCGATAAGATGCGCCAGATATACAACGTTGAGGACGAGCGCCTACTACTGGAGCTCTGGTTCTGGAACAAGACTGGGCGCAGCCTCCGTGAAGATGTTGACGGGGAGCAGCGCCAGCTCCTCGGCGAGCTCCGCGAGGGCGAATACGCTGTTGTCCGCGTGGTTGTGGGCGGCCTCGTCGACCGCCGCACATATCTTGGCTGTCCGTATTGTCGTCGACGCCTGAGGAGCGGTCAGTGCCCGGAGCACGGAGCCGTGGAGGCTCAGCGCTACGAGTGGAAGACATACTACGGCGGGGATGAGAGCTGGACGGGGAAAATCGAGTTTCCCCCAGCGTTCACGGGCGAGGACTTCACGGGTAAGACCCTGATTGTGCGTGGCCGTATGCGTATCTGGCAGGACGAGCTCCGCTTCGTCGTCGACAGAGTGATACGTGTGGAGCAGGTAATCCTCCCGGAGGAGCGGCCGATTGTGGATGAGCTTCGCCGCGGGGGCCTCACACTGGAGGAGCTTGAGGCCCGCCTACGCAACATAGGTATGTCCCTCACGGTGTTCATAAAGAAGTATGGGAACTACATAGTTGAGGAGAACGGTGTTTACAGATGGGTGTCGGGGAGCGGATAAAGAACCTCTATTTCCATGCCCTCCTCGGCTTGGCGGAGCGGTACGACGTCGGCATTGACCGCGGCGAGGATTTTGGCGCTGAGCTGCATGTGAGCGTCAACGACATCGCCAATACATGTCTTCGTCAGAGCTTCTACCGCCGTCTGCACCCGGAGCTCGAGAAGAGGAATAGGTGCGATATAAAACGGCATGGCCTCGGCAAGCTCTACCACGGCGTCAACGTTCTTAGCAGGGTGTCGGAGCTCCGCCTCACGTGGCGGCGCATAGTGGGTGTGATCGACGAGTACGGCGCCGTATACGTGCCCGAGGAGGACCGCGTCTACTATGTTTTGTTGGAGAAAAAATTTGGTAACTACCCTCCGGACAAGTCGGAGCCGAACATAGAGCATGTCCGACAGGTTCTCTACTACTACGCGTTGATGCGTCTCTACGGCTACAGGATTGACAGGCTCGTCATCCTATACGACAATCCTTCCCGCTACGACTATGAGCCGAAGGTCTTCCTTGTGAGGCCCGAGCCCGTGAAGCGGCTGTTGGAGGAGATGGAGATACGCGCAGATATAATCATCTCAGCGCTTGAAGGAAAAACATATCTGCCCGACAAAGAGGAGAACTGGCGGTGCGAGAAATGCGCGTATAGAGAGCTGTGCAGACGCGGCCTCAGAGGAGACGGATATGATCCGAGACTCGAAAAATACGGTTTGGGCGCCGAGGTCGCATCACAGCAACACTAGTAGTGGGGGGAGGTCGCATCACAAACAAAAATTTTTGGATACACATCAGTATGAGTGGTGGTGAGCATATATGCGGGATATAATACGTCTTGTCCAGCTCGGCTACACCGATTTTGACCGTGTGAGCAGGGCTGGTCGGTACAGAGGCAAGATCAAGAATCTTAGGCGTGAAAGCTATGTTGTGAGGGGAACGGTGAGGGGCGACAGAAACTATTTTCCCCAGGTCGACCTGAAGACGGGCAGCTGGATGTGCACGTGTCCCGACGCTGCCTACCACGGCTTGATATGCAAACATGTAATAGCACTTCTCATGGAGCTGACAGAGGAGGAGCGACGCATGTTTGTCGATGCGTTGGAGGGGAGACACCGTGTCGAGTGCTTTGTTAGCACGGGCGACGAAAAAATCGACAAGTTCCTTCTCGGCGGCGTGCCGGTCGGCGTAGCCCTCAACCTCTGCGGGAAGAGTAAGACCGGGAAGACATGGTTCGCCGTGCAGACACTCTTCAGGAACGGCGGTATCTACCTCGACGCGGAAAACGTGTTTAAGGCGCCGTTCGTCTATGATAGGTTCAGGTCGATATTCGAGAAGCGTTTCGGTGAGGTCGGGGATGTGCTTGTGGTTCCGATCGGCGGGCTACGCGAACTCATGAACCTGGTCGGTCTCAACCCGGAGATAGTGGAGGGAAAGAAGATGAGTCTCTACATACGTGAGACGGTCAGCCCGATCGAGTCGGCTCTCAGCAACATCATTGGGAGCGACGACAGATACAGGGTCGTGGTGGTCGACAGCTTTTCCCGTCTCCTAAAAGCGTTCTTTCCGGGTGGGGACCAGAACCTGCCTGTGCGCGCCGGCATAATAAACAGCTTCCTGTTCCGGTTCCAACGCATATTGGCGCTGAAGAAGGTCGCCGGCATAGTCATAAACCACGTCAGCGTGCTCCGCGACGAGGCGCCCCAGCTATACGGAGGCCAGAGCATGATGTATAACTTCGCCTGGATCGTTCAGATCCATGGACCAACAGCGAACGATATTAAGAATGGGAAGCATCAGCGCCGGTACCTCGAAAGGATCGAGGTGCCGACCTTCCTAAGTGCGACCCTCCCGGTTGAGCTTAAGAAGGATTATGGGTTCGTGGCGGTGAGTGGGGATGAGTAGCGTGGAGGAGAAGCGCTACCCGTTCGTCCTCATCGTTGGGGAAGACGTGAATACGGGCTGTGGCTCGCTCCGAGAAATAGCGCGGGGCTTTGTTCCCTTCGTGCTCGGCGCTCTGATGGGCAGGGTGCCGCAGCCCTGCATGCTGATAATACTGGAGTGTGGCTGGTCGGTCTATGTCGAGGTTGTGCGGAAAGGCGTGCTGGTACGGGCAACGGCGAGGAACAGAGAGATGGGGCAACACGCGAAGCCTGTATGCGACGCGTTCTCCCGCATCTTCGGGGAGACTCTTAAGGAGGTATGTGAGGGCTGTGACGTAACGATTGTAAGCGGTGTTGTGGATGAGTAACGCTGAGAACATCCTGAGTAACGAGGAGAACAGGCGGTGGGAGGAGGAGATCTGGGAAGCAGTAAGACGCGTGTTCGGTAGCGACGCGATGCGGGGCGTTGGGTGGAGCACCGACCGCCGCATATTCATCGACGAGGATGATCTCCAATCCTTCCTCGCGGCGCTGTGGAAGAGGAACTGTGGCTTGGTGCTGTTCGAGGGCCTCAGGATCTGTCAGGCTGTCCGTGTCTGCTGCTCGTTGTTCCTTGTTGGGTGGGGGGTGCGGGTCTATGTCCGCCGGAAAAAATAGCTATGCGTTCGCCATCAGCTATTCGGATGCTGGTGGCCGCCTACGGGTGGTTGTTTGGCGCAGAACGCCGCTGGGAATAAAGAGGGAGTACTACGCCCCGCCCTTCCGCCCATATTTTTTCGTCCGCCAGGCGGACAGCGACGCTCTCAGCCGTCTTGGACGTGTCGGCAGCCGTGTCGTATCGGCGTTGCCGGATACACGGATAACGTTTCGTGGCGAGCCGACAATACGTGTGGAGGTCAGAATACCCGACGATGTGCCGGCGGTGAAGAGGAAGCTTCATGGGATGGGTGTGCCGACCTATGAGAGCGACATCCCATATGCGGAGAACGTCGTGAAGGAGCTGGGCGTCGAGCTGGAGCTCAGACGCGTAGCCTATTTCGACTTGGAGGTTGACTGGCGCTCATCACTTCCTACGTCGCCGTTCAGCGGGGAGAACAGGATACTTGCCGTCGCCCTCGTTGGCCGCGACGGCTATGAACGTGTCTACATAGACGACGATGAGCGACGCATGTTGGAGGCCTTCATCTACGATGTGTCCCGCTACGACGTGCTCTGCGGATACAACATAACGAATTTCGACCTGCCGATACTCTATGCCCGCCTCAGGAAGTGGGGGCTCCGTATGCCCCCGATACAGACCCTCGACCTCTACGCCGTGTTCAGTAGGGGCAAGACCGAGACGGTGAGCGACAGGCTGGACGACGTCGCCAAGCACTACCTCGGCAAGGGAAAAGCACATATCTATGAGAGCGGCGAGGAGATGTACGAGGATTTTCTCCACAACCGTGAGCGCCTCGCCGAATACGTCCTATGGGACGCACGCCTATGCCGCGAACTAGACGAAAAATTCGGGTTGTTTGAGGAGAACTACGAGCTGATGCGTCTCGCCGGTCTCCACCGCCTATCCGACGTCGAAAGAGTGAGCAGGGTTGTAAAAGCAATCCTTGTACGCGCCTTCAGGGAGCGTGGCTATGTTTTCCCGTCGATGAGGAAGAAGAAAGAGAACGGAAACAGTGGCCAGCGGAGCAAGTACCGCGGAGCATTCGTCTTCAAGGTGAAGAAGCCCCTGGTCGAAAACGTCTATGTTCTCGACTTCAAATCCCTGTATCCGAGGATCATGGAGACCTACAACATGAGCCCCGAAACAATAGCGGAGGACGGCGACATACTCAGCGAGAAGCTCCGGTTCAGGTCGAAGCCTGAGGGAGTCTACAGGTCGGTTCTGCTCCGGCTCGAAGAGATGAGAAAACAATACAAGAAGAAGATGGTCGAGGCAATAGCGGCTGGGGACGAGGAAACCGCCGATGAGTACAACGTCAAGCAGAAAGCAATAAAGACGCTCCTCGTATCGTTCTACGGCTTCATCGGCTATGGTGGCTCCGCCCTCTACGACAGAGACTTCGCCGAGAGCGTCACGCTGACCGGCCGACAGCTGATCCTGAGGAGCGCTGACATTGCGGGCGGCTATGGGTTCGATGTGCTCTACGGCGACACCGACAGCATATTCGTCGAGTCGAAGAACATGGGTGAGGAAGAACTCCTGTGGCTCTCCGAAACCGTGAACAGCGAGCTGCGGGAATGGGTGTTGGAGCGGTACCACGTGCCGCCGTCCTACTACCGCCTAGAGATACGCGGCGAAAAAATATATGGCCGCCTCTTCTTCACCGCGCAGAAAAACTATATTGGCTACCTCGTCTACGAGGAGGGCGTGTGGCTCGAAGAACCGAAGCTCGTCGTTGCGGGTCTCCCCGTCAAAAAGATAAACACACCTCCCTACATGAAGAAGGCCCTCGACATCATCTACCGTGGTGCGCTGGACGGGAAAAGCGGCGCCGACGTGCTGCGGGAACTCGCCCCTCTCCGCGAGGCGCTGTTTCGGGGCGAATACGACGAGGAGCTCGTCATAACCACGATGCTCCACGAAGACCCCGACAAAACATCCTCGAACCAGCCATACTACAGGGTCGGAAGAATGCTTAGAGCGATGGGCTACCCCGTGAGGGAGGGAACAACCGTCAAATACGTCTGGGTCGACAAGAAACGCGTCGCCCCCGTAATAGGAAACAACATACCGCACATACTTCCCGGCGGATACGCCAAGTACTGGGCCGACATCATGCGGATATTCCAGCGGGTATTCGGAAAGGTAAGCACAAATAGGAGCTTGGAAGCGTGGCTACACCGCTGAACACCGCCGAAAACACCGAAGCTCCCAGCATAAAAGCCGGGAACAAAGAATAATAATTAGTAGGGAAGCCACACAGAAATGTTGGGGTGAAATAGATGTCATCAGCGGAGGGCTCATCGAAGGCGATGATAGCTATATTCTTCTTCTTGTGTGCCTTCTCGTTGTTTATGATAGTGACGGCGAACTACGGATTGCTTAGCTTCGTAGTGCTCATAACAATTGGTATTATGTCATACATGACGCTAGCATCGACAGGTAGCGACACAGCTAAGATACTGGCTGTGCTATTTCTCTTCATGTTCTTAATACTTGCTGCGCTGATGATACTAATACGGTTTGGCCTCATAGAGGCGTGGAGCGATTGGTGGGAGGTCTTCTAGTATAGTACTGCACTGGCGTGCGATGGAGGGGGTGTTTAGTCGAAACTCTTCAAAATTTTTGTGGGGGTGGTTGCGCGATGGGTGCGAATCGGCTGTTGCTTTGGCGTCGGCGGATCGAGGAGGTTACGGGGTACAGGCCTATTGGGTTTGCCCGCGCCGGTAACTTCTACTATGTTGCATTTGCTCCGAGGGATGTTGTTGAGATGGGCCGTGTCCTGCTCGAGGAGAGTGACATGGCCGGCCGCGGCATGTTGGAAAGCCTTGTCTTCCTTATTGTTCCGCCCAGCGTCTGCGGGCCCTACTCATCGCTGATAATCGAGGCACCCTTCGCCTATCCAGGTGCCGTCATAAGGAAGTGGGTGGTGATTGTCCATATTCCGCTCTGCGATGACGCTGTGCTCCTCGTAAAAGCAGAGATAATCGAGTCGGTGGATCCCAGCGGTGCGGGGAGCGAGGAGAAGGGCGGGGAAGACATGGATGATTATGCTGGGGCTGAGCCCTATGAGTTTGTGTAGTCGGGGCGATGAGGGGGGAGGTCGCCCCCCAAAATTTTTGTTCTGTCGCGACCTCATGGTGGATGAGCGGTATTTATGGTTGGTGCTGGTATGGTGGTGGTGCGTATGAGGCAGTTGCTATATGAGGAGGAGAACGGCGTTAAGGTCTACTTCGCCGTTGTGCCTGCGTCGAAGATAAGGTTCAACCCGCACAACCCAAACGTTATGAGCGACGTGGACTTTGCTCGGCTCAGAGACAACATCGAGAAGTATGGCTACTTGGAGCCTGCGGTTGTCGGCGTCGTGGAGGAGGACGGAGAGGAGGTCTACTATGTGATTGATGGAGAGCACAGGATACGTGCGATGCTTGGCAGGGGCTACGAGCAGATACCCGTCATACTTGTTGAGGGCCTTAGCCGTGTGGCCGTTCTGAGTGGCGCATATACGTTCAACAGGATACGTGGCCGGATTGATCCTGCCCGCCTCAACCAGCTGATAAGGTTCCTCGGCGAGAAGTATGAGGCCGACATAATCGCTGAGTGGCTTGGGGAGAGCAGGGGCTTCGTTGAGAGGGTGATCAGGGAGGCTGAGAGGACAAGCGAGGTTCTCGTCGAGTCGGTGTCCACGCAGCGTGTGTCTACGCAGGCGGTGACGCAGCCAGCGGCACAGACGGCGCAGAGCAGGTTTGCTGGTGGGCGACCCGCGGCGGGCGGTGCGGAGCGGCGGCAAGGCGGTGGGAGGCTTGAAGATGCGGTTGCGACGGCACGTGTGATGCTTATGATTCCTCTTAGCCGTGACGACCACCAATACGCGATGCGTATCCTCAGGACGATAAGCAGCAACGTGTCGAGCGCCTTCATGGAGGTTGTGCGGTTCTACGCCGAGCAGAACGGCTTGGAGGAGGAAGAAGAGGATGGAGGAGGGGCTTAGCCGCCTCATCCGGGGGCTATATGCGAGGGGGATGGAGCCATACGAGATATACGATGTGCTGCGGAGAAAGGGCGAGGAGATAGGCCTCGACGATGTCTTCGCTGTGCTCAGCCGCCTCGTATCGCCGACACACTACGAGCCGAAATGTGTTTTTCTTAGCCGGTGGTTTTTTCTTCGTAGCTACTTTATGAGCGGGATGCGGATACTGGCGGATCTCAAAAAGCAGTATGATGAGCAGAAGAAAAAGAGGTCGGCTCTCACCGCCGAAACCGCACAGATGATTGTCAGTGTGCTGAGGGATCTGTTTGGCCGCCTAAAAGACATGTGGGCTGCGTGCCGCCAAGCGATGTTCGACGCTGATGAGGGCGAATACGAGTTTCTTCCTAGGCGCGTAGCGGAGATATTCGCGTTGCAGGCGAAGGGTCTTACCCTCTCGCAGATCGCCGAGCTGTGGGGATGTGGGGAGGACGACGTTGAGCGTCTCCTCACATCGGCCGTTAGGACGCATCGCCTTGTCAGGAGCTTCTTCGTGGCTACGCTCGACGCCATGGCGTCTAAGCTTCGCGAAGAGATATACGTGGCGGCGGAGATGTTCGGGGCGCACTACAGGGATGTTCTGCCTCTCAGAGAGCTGCTTAACCGGCTTGACAGCTTCGTGTATGATGTTCGCCGTGCGGCGCAGCGGAGAGGAGGAATAATGCTCGGGGTGTCGCGGATGGCCAGTTCTGAGCGGGCTGCTGAGGAGAGGAGGGAGGAGGAGAGGCTGGCCAGTCTCTTCAGGCTGTTCGGTGATCGGGCGCGGATACTGTCGTCCCATCCCCTCGTATTTGAGGTCGATGTGCGTGGCACCACGTGGACGGCTCAGCGTCTCCTAGACGTTGTTGTCCGCAGCGTCGGGGCGCTGGGAGTCGTTGTTGAGGCGAGAAGAGATGTGCTGCGGTTTGAGGAGAGGGAGGACGGCTTCGAATACCCGAACCAGCTCGGCGACGCCATACGCAGAATAGTTGTTCCCTACGCCGACAGCATAGAGGAGATAAGGACGACGTACCCGCCGGCACTGTTCCCCGAAGCTGTAAGGGAAAAGGTGCGGAGGATGCGTGGCAACAAGCTCCACACGAAGATCGTGTTGCGGGAAGACAGAAAAATAATAAATGATGTGAAGCGAATAGTTTTAGAATTAGAGGAGGCTGAGATGCATGGAAGAGAGGTCATGCTTTTCACTGTTGGAGTCTGAGGAGCTACGGAGATATGCGCGTCGCACACTGCGGGAATACGCAGCGTACATGGCGATAGATGAGTCCTACTTCGACGAGCTTCTCTTCCTGTTTGTTTCGGTTTCGCCGTGGGACGAGGAGGGGTTCTATGGCCGTGTCCGCCCCGCAACGCCTCTTGAACGCGCATTGTTCCTTCTGCGTGGCCGACGCATCAGCTTCGTGGTGGAGATAAGCAGGGAGGTATGGGACGGGCTCGACGAGGAGGGACGCATACTGTTGCTGGCGCATCTGCTGAGCAGCGTTGTTCTTAGGACCCGCGGAGTGAACCCGGAGCGCCTCCTGCGCGAGCCAAGATATGTGAGTCGACCAAAAACCTCTGCTAATGTGGTGGGTGCGATGAGGCTTAGAAAGTTTCGGTTTAAGGGGTGAGGAGGCGTGGTGGAGGTTGCGAGACAGCTTGTGCGCAGCATGAAGATCGATGAGGTTGCAATTGTGCGGCTGACGTTGCGGGTCGCAATCGCGAAGAATCATGATGGAACGTTTACTGTGTATGAGATCAAGCCGAACGATGAGATCTGGGAGATCACCAGGCTGACGGAGGAGGAGCTCATAAAGTTTCTCGGTGCGTTTACCCGGGTTGATGTTGAGGGCCGCGGGTAGCGGCGAAAATTTTTGGTTAGAATGGTGAGAAGAATGTCCGAAAAAGAATTGCGTAAAACGGTGATGAATTTGCGGAGAAAAGCGAAAAAAATATTAGTTAGTGCGTTTGGTCCTCAGGTTGCGGAGCAATTGCTCCGCAAAAAAAGGGTAATAATAGCTCTCCCGCCCGGCGTGGGTGGGGAGAGCATAGAAAGTGTGAACAACAAATTAAAACGAGAAACAATTTTCGCTGGTTTACGGTGGTCGTTCCGGGGCAAAAATAAGAAGGGAATGATGGAATTTGAGCTTCAGTTCTATCAGCTTGTTTAGCCCCGGGGCGGCCACCACAAAAATTTTCGTTTTTCTCGTCGTTTCTACTCGCAAAATTTTTCGTTGCGGCGTGTTGGTTCTGGTTTTTGTTTGCGCTGTATATATTTTGGCGGTTTCGCTGGTTATTGTGGTGGGCGCCGATGGTTGGTGAGGAGGATAATTATCCTCTTGGTCCTTGGAGCTCCGCTGATAGCTGGGTTGACCGTTTCTGGAGCAGTGTTGTGAGTGAGATCCTCGGTATTCGCTGTCTTGTTGTTGTTAGTCCCCTTGCGCTGCGTATTCACTGGAAGCAAATCCACTATGATCTCCGCAGGTTTGTGGGTGCGGACGCGGTTCTGATTGTTAAGCGGCTTATAAGGCCTGATTTTCGCCGTATTGCTCGTAACATTCTCAATGCGATGCGGGGGCTGCATGGTCGGGGCTTCGATGAGCGCGACGTGGCGGAGCTGGCTCAGCGTCTTCGTTCGCTGTGGACGGCGTGGTGTGTTGTTCTCTGGAAGAAGTATGGTGTGTTGTTCATATTCAAGAAGCCGAACATGTGGATTGTTGGGGGAGACCGCTTTGTTGGATCGGGCTGCTTTGAGAGCTGGCTCCCGCTTTTCAGCCGTATCCTCAAGCGCGACAACGTGATATATGGCGGTGTGGTTCAGAGCCACCTCGGCATGTGGGCGCTGCTGAACAGCTTCCCGGTGACAGTGGCGGACATAGAGCTTGTTGAGAGCGAGGAGATCGTCGAGTATTTCCGCTCCCTCTCCAGGTTCCGACGTGTAGTTCTCAGCTTCTGGAGAACACAAACACAGGAGGTTGTTGTGCGGAAAAAGGAAGAAGAGGGCGGAGCGCCCCGCGGAGAGGGCGTTATCCCCGCAGAAGTAGTAGCCGTTGTCGATAATGGTGATGTGGATGGCGAGGAGAAAGAGGAGAAGCAGGAGGAAGAGCAGGAGGAAGAGGAGATAGGGCCGGTCGGCGAGGTCGAGTCATAACCAATCAAAATTTTTGCTCTGACCACCAATCTTCGTGGTGCGTGACGATATGTGCGTTCTGTTTCTTCTTATGTGCGATGAGCTGTGTTAGGTAGCGCATATCTTTAAAGTGCTATGCGTGGCGGACACCGCATTGTTTCTGTTTTATCTGCGCTTCGACGCGGCGTGTTTCAGCCGGAAAATTTTTCGACAATTTTTGTGCCGCTACACCTAGGTGAAACAACCAAAAAATGTTGCTTAGTGATGGTTCCTCGGCGCGGAGATATGTTTTGTTTTTTCTTCTTTTTGTCTGGGCATGTTCTGTAAGATTATGGTTATAGAGGTGAGATGGAATGGATTCGCTGTGTCTTATCTGGCTTGCGGGGGATGCGGATGGTGCTGTTCTCGAAGCGGCGACGCGTCTTATCCGCACCTATGGTGTGGACGCTGTCCGTGTCGCATTGTCTATCCGTAGTGGTCTCAGACCATCAATCTTCGGAGCCAAGTTCACTGGCGGCGAAATCGGAATAGCTAGAATAAAGCTGGATGGCGACAAGGCGGTGTGGCTCGTTGTGGAGTTTAGGCCTATTCACGACGAGGACCGGTTCGATGTCGGCATCTTCGTTGATGTGCGGTACTACTACTCTTCGGTGTTTGGTGATACGTCGGTCACCGTTGCGCATGTTGTTGGCTGGGAGAACATGCGGCCAGAGGACTTGGAGGAGGCGCCTGGCTATGTTGCGGAGGTGTAGGTGAGCAATATGCGGATTAGGTGGCTCGTATCAGAAAGCGATGTTGAGGACCGCGGCATACGCACCGCGATTTCTAATCTTCTTAGGCGCAGCCTGGCGCGGGCAGTGTCTGTAGCACTGTTTGTCCGCGAGAACGGCAGTGTGTTCTGTTGTGAAAATCTTCCCGGCGGCAATAGGAAGGTTCGGTGGGGGTCGCTCATTGTTGACTATGAGGAAATAGCGGATATAAACCGGGTGCTCCTCGAGGTGTACTGGTCGTGTAGTCCGATTGGCGTCGTCGTATCTATCTATGTTGTCTATGAGGAGTACTACGAAATGCGCGGCGAATATGTGCGGTGTGATCTCATTGAGATTGAGGACTGGCGGAGCGGGTCTCCCGACATGGTTCTCGATATTGAACGCTACATCGCTGAGCTATAAAAATTTTTGTTTGGTTGGTGGGCGATGATGCGGTTAGTATGGCATGCCTATGCCAGTGATGATGTGCGTAGGGCGACGATTCGTCTTCTTCGCCGCAGCCTCAAACTCGCCGTGGAGATTGCTTATAACATTTCGGATCAGCTTGGCTTGTTCTGCTTTGAGCATGTGTCCTCTGATGAGAAGCGGCCGAAGCGCGGCAGTATTATTGTTGATCGTGAGCGACTAGATGAGTATCGTAACCTCTTCTTGGAGGTCCGCTGGGTGTGCCGTTCGGGCGTGCTGTTCGATGCCGTGCTGATTATTATCAGCTATGAGCGGTACGACGCAGAGCTTATGTCCTATGTGGTTTACGATGTTGCCGAGGTGGAGCGGTGGAGTGTTGGCAGCGTGGAGGACATCATCGATGCGGAACAGTATGTTGCGGAGCTCTAAAATTTTTGTTAGACTAGGTGAGTGTCGATGCGGCTTGTCTGGAAAGAAAAAATCGATGAGGAATATATGCGGGTAGCCGAGAATCTTTTTCGTAGAAGCGGTATGCGCGCAGCTAGGATTGCCCGTGATGTGCTGGCCAACCTTAGTGTTTTCTGTTTCGTCGGCGAGCTCGGTGAGCCCGATGCGCCCGCAGTGCGCGGCGGAAGAATTGTTGTTGACTACGAATATCTGAGCGACTATGACCGTCTCCTCCTTGTTGTTGGGTGGACATGTAATCCTCTTTTCGACGATGCTGTCTACATCATCATCGAATATGAGTACTACGAAGAGATTCGCAGCGAGATGTGCAGCTTCACCATAGCGGAGATCGAGGGCTGGGAAACGGATAGCGAACACGTATACATCGCCGTTATCTAGGAGGTGAACACGATGCATCTTGTCTGGGTCGCGGAACCGGAAAACTACAGCGAAGAAATAAGATATGCTATTTTCCGTCTTCTCCAACGGAGCCTGAGATATGCTGTGCGTGTTGCGCGGCGCCTCATCGATACGTTTTCCGCGTTTTGCGGCTACGATGTGGAGGTGGTTGTCGACGCGGTGCCGTTTGGCGATGCGGCCCAGTTTGTTCTTCTTGTCTACTTGTCGTGTGATGCTCCGTCCTCTCTGACTATCTATGTTGACTATGTGCGCCGCACGGAGAGTGGAAAGACGGCGCAAAGAAATATTCTTGAGGTGGTTGGGTTGGAAGAAGAAGACATTGACCGTGTCGTCGGCGCTGTGCTCTGAAAATTTTTGTTAGATGAGGTGAGCGTGATGAAGAAGTATGAGGTTTTGTCGCGTGTTGCGGGTATTGTCGGTGAGCATTTCTATGAGGTTCTTGACTGGGTGCACAGCGAAATAAATAATAAGCGCGTCGGCATGGAGATTGAGATTCCTCTCGCAACGAGCGGCGGCTGCCCTACTTATCTTCACAGCGTATCGTTCTTGTTTCCGAGGAACTGCGGCGGCACAAGGAACATCTTTGGGTGGGATGGTTCGCGCGACCAGTTCGAAATAAGGTTTCCTCCGGCGCCGGCGAATATTTGGTTCAGCGATATTATGATTAGGCGGGTTATGCGTGCTGTCCGTCTCCTAGTCGCGATTGCGGGTGTTCAAGGCTTTCTGATTCCGTGGACCGCTAACCTCGAGAAGTGCGGTGAGCGCTTTCCTGCGTGTGGTACGCATATTCATTTCAGCTGGGCGCTTATCCGGTGTTTCGGTCTTGATGAGCCGCGGAGAATTGTTGATGTTGTGGAGCCTGCGGTTCGACGAACCAAGAGCTGGCTCGGTGATAGGCGTGACTGGTCTATCTATGGGAGTGTGCGTGAGTGGCGTGGTCAGCGACATGGAATCGAGGTCAGAGGATTCGAATCGATATATTGGTCCGAGGAGGCAGTGGCCGCTCTCATATGGAATGTGGCTGAGTGTCTCTGGGCCTATAAGCATGGTGAAGAACCTATGCTTGTCGATCCGTCTTTCCCAGATGAGGACTGGCTGAACGATAGGGAGCCTTTCAGAACCGATGTTGAGAGGATGATGCGTGGGCGGTGTCTGCGTCTCAGCGATATCTCTCTTTGCCGCCTCGCGGAGTGCGGGGATGCGGCTGTGCGCCTCATGAGGCGTGTGGATCCGGATGTGACGCTCGAATATCTGGAGAAGATAAGGCCTATCGTGTATGTTGCTAGGCGCGGCGGTGAGACTGTTGGTGTTGTTCTGTTTGATCGGCAAATTGGCCGTGCGGTTGTTCCTGTCTGGCTTGGCTCCGCCGAGGAGCTCGTCGCATCTATCAGGGCTGTTCCTGTCCGCAAAGCATTCGTGGAGGTCGCAGTCGAGGACGAAGCTGTGTGCGGGCTCGATGAATATGGGTTCGCGCTGAGCAACAGTACTGTTCTGTTCTTCTTCGGCTAATATGGGTGGTGCTATGTGTGCGACATCAAGCTGTATGTGTCGAAGAGTCCTTTCATCGTTGCTGAGGTCAGCGACTTCGAGGAGGATGTTGCGGCTGTGCTGTGGGAGCCCGATGGCTGGGGCATAATGTGGTGTGAGCCGTCTGGCCGTGTCTATTGGAAGAAGACGCTTAGCCGGAACGACTTTCTCGGCTTCTTGGAGGAGCTTGCTGATAGACAGGTGCTGTGGTTCGCTATGCATGGGCGGACCGCAACCGCCGGCGATGTCGATCTGCGTAATGCTCATCCAGTCGAGTTCCGTGTTGGCCGCAGCACGTATCTGCTTATGCATAATGGCGTTGTGAGTATTCCGACTCCGCCGGGTCTCAGCGACACGTTTATGTTTCTGCGGCTACTTGTGATGATAAGCAGGGAGTTCGGCGTTGGGGCGCGTGACGAGCTGATGCGTGAAGGAGGAGGCTTCTTCGTGTTTTGGGACGCGGCGAGACACGAGCTTGTTGCGGCGGGAAGCCTTCCCTCCTACTATCTGTGGAGGTGCGGCGACATTCTATGTGTGTCGAAGACGATGTCCGGAGAGGAGTTTGTGGGGACGCTTGACATCCTACGGTACGATGTGCGGCGAAGAAAGCTGCGGTTCGTACTGCGGAGCGAGGAGTGGTATGGCGGTAGGCTCGGAGGTGGGTCCTATGAGTTCTATCCCTATGCTGTCTAGGCCGCCGCCTTTGTGTGCCGCAAAAATTTTTGTTAGAGCGGTGAGCCGAGATGAGCAGTCCTCTCCGTGTGCGTCCCGCAGTAAGCATAAAGGATGTGCTTAAGGCGTACCTCGAGGAGCCGGCGTATTACTATTATTGGCTTCTCTTCAGCGGTGCGCTTGGGACGCAGTGTTTTCTCGTTGAGTATACCGCTGCGCCGAAGTGGAAGAAGAAGAGGATGAGGCATAGCGACTCCGTGTTTGTTGTTGTGGGTGTTGACGGCAGAACATATCTGTTTGAGGATGTTCCTCCTGTTCTTGTCGGCGAAAACGTTGTTCGTGATGCTTTGCTGGACGTTCCGAAGCTGAGGAAGAATTTTGAGGCAGCGCAGGATGTTTTGCTTTGGATTGGCGGTCTGTTCGGATACACTTTTCTGGTTACGAGGATGAACGGCTCGGTTGGGCTGGGAAAAGAAATTGTTGAGTACAGCCTCGTTGTCAGCCGTGTGCGGATGAGATGTGTTGAGCCGGTTGTCTTCCTCACGACGCGCGGTAGGCTGCTCGTCGGAGTGCCCCGCACACATGTTTTCCGTGTTGTCTTTGCCGGCGGAGACGTAAATGATAGTGCGGAGAGACGGATCGAGGAGGCATCTCTGATCTGTGTGTCCGACTGAAATTTTTGGTTAGATGAGGTGGGCGAAATGAAGAAGACCGCGTTGTTCCGCTCTCTTATTGAGAAGCGTTTTGACGAGGAAAGGTTCCTTGAGCTTCGAAACGAACTTAGAAAGGCGCCGGGAGATGCTCTTATCGGCTTCGAGGTTGAGATGCTCGTCGTCGACTATGACGGATATGTAGTGTCTGCGCCCGAATCTATCGTTGTTGGTGGCTGCGGCGAGGCCGTGGTCGGAGTAGACGGCGGAGGCACGGTGCTTGAGATCCGTCTTCCGCCGTTCCCCATTAGGCGGCTGCTAAGTGACAGAACGCTTCTCAGTTTTATCAGTGCGGTGGGCAGAGCGATAAGGGCTGTTGCTCTCTATGAGTATGATGTTGTGAATGACTATGAGAGTTTTGAGGAGCCGTGCGGAACTCATATCCATCTGAACCATGCGGCGCTGGGGTGGCTCAAAGCCGATAATGGCGATGTCGTTGAGATGTTCTCTCCTCTTGCTTGGAGAACAAAGGATGTGAACGGCGACAGATATGAGTATTCTTCCTATGGCGCTATCGATGATCTGCGGGGCCAGCCGTGGGGTCTTGAGTATCGCGGATGCGAGGCGATCTACTATTCTGCGTCCGCGTTCGCGGTGTTTCTGTGCGGCGTGGCGGAGTCGATAGTCTCCTGGAAGAACAATGAGGAAATAGAGGCTCCCCGCCTCCCGTCGCGGGGAGGATGGAAAACCGCTGATACCTTCAGGTTTAGGATGCGCCGTGTGCTTAGAGATGGGCAGCGCTCTGGTGAGGCGGTGCTTTTATCCAAGGATAGCGACAGCGACTTCAAGGTGGCGAAGATGCTTGGGTTCCCGTGGACGAGGGGCTATTTCAAGGTGCTGAAGGAGGATGTCTATCTTCTCGGCAGCCGCAGTGAGCCGCGTGGCCTCATGCTGTATGATGTGAAGACTAATATCGCCAAGCTGATAAGCTATTCCGGTTCGTGGGACGAGCTGTGTGCCGATATGTCCGCTGCGCTTTATCGTACGGCGGTTCCTCTGCTCCTCGCCGGAGCTGAGGTGAAAAGAAGGTTTGCGCCTAGGATCGGCGGGATATTCGGTGTTGTTGGGCTCGGAAAGATAAGTCTTGTCGACGCTGTGTTTGTGCCTCCCGGCTGAAAATTTTTGGTTAGATGAGGTGAGCGGAGATGAAGGAGCGTGACGTGATGAGGCGTTTGAATCACTATGCGGTGAGGATGTATGGGAGAAAGCCGAAACAAATAAATCTTCTGTTCTGGCGTCCGGACAGCTCTTGGTATCTGTATGAGCTCGGCTTCGATGGTGATGGTGAAGACGTGGAGTTTGTTGTTGTTGAGATACATGAAGGCGCGGTGAGGCTGTCCGCCGTTGTTGATGATGTCTGGTTCAGAGACAACAGTAATGTTCTGACGAACTTCCCTAAGCCGAAGGCTTATGGCAACAGCTTCGAGGAGCTTGTTGAGAGGGCGTTTTATGGTTTCACCGTAATGATTCTTCTTCTTGAGGAAGGGGAGCATGAAAAGGAGTGTCTGCTTGTTGCCCGTATGGGCGGGCCGGGCGGACTGCTGTATGCGTCTCAGTATGCGTGGTCGCAGTATTCGCCTGGCTATGCGTGGGCCGTAAAGGCGCTTGTATGTGACGATGGGCTATGGCGCTTCGTGGTGCGTGGTAGACATGTTGTCTCGTAGATTTTTGGTTAGACTGGGTGGGGCGCCGTGAGGTTCGAAATAATGAGTAGTGTTGTTGACAAGGCGAAGCTCAAGGCTCTTAGGCAGTTCTTTAGGCGTTTCAATCCCGATGCGGTCTATGGCTTCGAGGTTGAGATGCCGATCTGGAACAGGAACAGTGATACGCCCGGAAACCTCGGAGGCACTGTGTTTGACAGTATGAGGTGTGTTGTTGGACGTGACGGCGCGCCGAGGCTGGTCGAGATAAGGTTTCCTCCGAGAAGTGCGCTTTGGTGGCTCAGTGATGAGCCGCTGAGAATGCTGAGACGTAAGATCGAGATGGTGGCGAAGTTCTTTGCGCCGAGGAACTGGAGCATTGTTGGCGACTATAACGCCGAGTATTTCCAGGAGCGCACCGATCCGCAGTATCCGATTGCCTCCGGCATTCACTTCCATATCCCGGTTGCCGTTATGAGGCGTATCGATCTGTGGGATACTCGGGATGCTGAGGAGTATTGTGATAGCTATGCTGCGGAGAACTGTGTTGATGAAGATGGCGAGATTGACTATGACTGTTGTTCTCCTGCGGAGGTGCTTGATGAGCATAACGCCGATGTGATCTTCGAGGTGTTTGGCGGTGCGGTCAGAAAGTCCAAGGAGATACTTGGTGATAGGCGTAGCTATTCTCAGTATGGCGGTGTGAGCGACTTCAGGCTCAAACCGCATGGGATCGAGGTCAGGGGGTTCGAGTCCACGTATCACTATCCGGAGTGGTTCGCCGTGACCATATTCAATGCGTTTGAGTCTCTCCGGGCGGCCGTGGAGAATGAGAAGCCGCGGCTTGTGGAGTATCCGAAGAGGAGGCTGCGTCTCTTCCTCGACGAGATGGTGAGAATCCCTGTCAGATGGAGGACGAGGGAGAATATTCCGGCGATGGAGATTATTGATGGTTTCTCTCTGACGGCTGATGATATTCGTGATTTTAGGCGGCGAACCAGGATGCCGTCTGACGTTGCGTGGGTCTATAAGCGCGACTGCTTCGCCGTGCGGTCCGAGGGGAGAGTCGTGATGATGTATACGAATGTTGCGCCGAAGTATTTCAGGGTGCTGTGGGCCGAGAAGAACAGCCGCATAGTCGAGGCGGCGGCTGTCGCCATCATGCGTTTCAACGGTATTGGGCATGCCGGCTTCGTTGTGCCTCGTCAGCTGTGGAAGTATTTCAGGGAGGCCGGCTTTGTCGATGATGGTGAGGGTGTCTTTGTTGGGTGGAGAAGAACCTGGGTTAGCTGAAAATTTTTCTTGTTTCTGTGGTGAGCCATGATGAGTTTTGAAATGACTGTTATAAGAGGTGAGGCCGGATGAGGGTAAGACCCGGCTATCTCGAAAGAATCAAGGCCCGTATCAGGCAACTTGGCGGGGTTCTGTTCTTCTCTTCTTTCCGTGTGGTGGCGTTCAACATTGTCAGCGATGTTTATCTCGTTGCGCTTGGCGGCGATGAGGATGACGACGAGGAGTTCTATGTTGTGAGCCGCGACGCGGTTTGGCGTGTCGACGTGTTCGGCGGTGCGCCTGCCCACTTCGAGGAGCGTCTTCATCCTCCGCACTGGGATATGCGTGATGCCGAGCAGCGCTTCTTCATGAAGCGGCTGGAGGAGCTCTATAGTTATTGCGGTGTGACCGTCCTGATAATCAGTGTCCGCGAACGTGAGTTTGGCCGTAGATATGCGCGTGTCGTGCCGGTCGGCGACCTCGGTGTCGCCTATATGTTCGTTGTTGGTGACGGCGGGCTTGGGAGAAGCCCGCTGCTGCTCAGCATCTAGATTTTTGGTTAGAAAAGGTGAGAAGATATGTGCGACATCATAGTTGTTATCGCGAAGAAAAAGCCGATACGGTTTGGTGATGTGAAGGAGATTTGGGACAACATCGAGCATATTCTCAGTGAGCCCCACGGATGGGGCTATCTCTATCTCGGCACGGACGGCAGGATATATGTGAGAAAAACAACTGATAAGAAGATTGCTGAGCACAAATTTAAGAAGCTGAGGGATCGGCGTGGCTGGTTCCTTGTGATTCATGGCCGCACTAAGAGTCATGGCGATGTGTCGCTTCTGAATACGCATCCCGTGTCCTATCAGCACGGCAAACATAAGCATTATCTTGTGCACAACGGCACGACTACTGTTCCGACGGCTGGGACGCTCAGCGACACCGCTATTCTTCTCAGGCTTGTCGCAAGCATCGCCGAGGAGAAGGGCGAGGAGGTCGCTGTTGAGGTTCTCCGAAATTCCTCCGGGCTGTTCGTCTGGTATGACGGTGTCACTGGCCACATCGTAGTTGTGAACCGGTATGGTGAGAAGCGGTATGGGTGGACCGTCTATGGATATGACTATGGCTATGGATATGGGTACTATGGCCGATATGGCTATTCGGTGAGGAGTGTGTGGGACGAATATCTGATGCGCATAACCGAAGACTATTTTGTGATCACAAAGCACTTTGAACACGGTGTGGAGTTCGATGAGATAATCGTAGTGCCGCAGTTCGAGGACGGACGGCTCGTCGGCCTCAACACATCTATACGCGGCGTTGCCGAAGTGAGAAGAGTCGACAAACATGAGCGGAAGGACAAGCGTAGCGAGTATATGCCTTCTCTCGACGACATGGATCTTTGGCTCGACATGTATTGTTTCGCGCAGATAAGCGGAAAGTTGCTGCGGAAGTATATTGATCGCTTCATCAAGCATAACGGCGGCAAAACGTTTACCGCGACGCAAGTTGAACGTGTCTTGGCGGGCATCGAGCTCGCCGTCAACAGGGCGCAGAGACAACACGACAAAGCCACGCTTAACTCTCTCCGTAACCTCCGCCGCTTCCTTGAGAGAAGAACAGTGAGGTTTGTTGCCGAGATAGGCCATGTAAGCGAACCGCGGACGGAAGAGCTGGATATCGCCGGAATCATAAGGATAGTTGAGTCTCTTAGCAACGGAGAACTTGTGGAGGGCGTGAGCCTCGAAGCGGCTCTCGACGCAATCAAAACTGCGTATGAAGAAGACCTATTCACAGATAGCGATGTTCTGGGCGACGCTCTTGACACGCTGGCAGTACATATATGCGAAGCCGCCGACGCTGTGGGCGCCGAAGAGGTGGTTGAGCTGATGGAGAGGTGGCTCCTCCTCTTCGTGCTGATATTCGAAGACAATGTGTGGTTTGTCGGAGACACACGTCTGCGCGATCTTCTCCTTGAGAAGGCGGCGATGATCATATGGAAAGGCGGCGATGACTTGATGCAGCACCTACTGCGTGTCAACCAAGATGTTCTTCTATCGCTGTACGACATTGCTTCCGAATTTCTCGATGTGTCGAGGGGCGCAAGAGAACTATATGTGGTGCTCCGGGACTACTTCGAGTTCGACGAAGTGTGATGACAAACAAAAATTTTTCCGCCTGACCTATACGCGGCGCGGCGTCTCGGCGTGTTGTTCCGCATTGCTTCTTGTAGTATGAAGAGGAGAGGTGATGTGTTTGGGTGGGCGGGCACGCTTCCGCATTATGAGCAGTGTTGTTAGCCGCGTAGTGCTGGAGGAGGTCGGAGTGGCCTACTATGAGACTGAGGACGGCTACCTCGTATATGAGGTCGACGAAGACGAAATACCGGATCTTGTCGG
>Ga0180302_10000107_pt1 | contig 32054 bp, 32 predicted proteins | sample GuaBasSediGuay17_FD_121794 | JGI IMG/M metagenome (GOLD analysis project Ga0180302, IMG submission 121794) | Subseafloor sediment microbial communities from Guaymas Basin, Gulf of California, Mexico - Guay17, Core 4571-4, 12-15 cm | ecosystem: Environmental > Aquatic > Marine > Hydrothermal... | reverse complement strand
CCGAACTCGAGTTTGAGGTCTGCGAGTATGAAACCGGCCTCGTCTGCTCTCCTAGCCATAGCCGTGTAGATCTTTATACACACATCCTCCAACATGTCGTACTCCTCATCCGTAAGCCACCCCTTCCCGACGACCTCCTCCCTCGTCACAGGCCTATCTTTAGCCTCAAACTTGGTCGTGGGGTCGAGTATAGGCTTTGGAAGCTTAGCCGCTAGCACAGGCTCTATCGGAACCTCGGCCTCGCCCCTCAAAACCCTCTCGTAGAGGCTTCCGTAGAGGTATCCCCTGACCACGAACTCCATAGGTATCATCGTTAGACGCTTAACGACCATCTTGTTCGGCGGTATGAGCTCTAGCATATGGTTCGGGAAGTCGAGGTTTTTAAACCAGAAGGCGGACATACGGCATAAAACCTCTCCTTTAAACGGTATCGTCGACGGAAGCACTACGTCGAAGGCTGAAACCCTATCGGTATAGTAGAACAGAAGCCTATCCCTATCGAGTTCATAGATGTCCTTAACCTTACCCCTCTTCAAGAGCCGTAAATCCTCTCCGGCCATGAGCCACCGAGGCATCTAATAGACGAGCACAGGCTTTAATATTTCTACCTACCTCTTTAGAAAGCCTGTTGCACATACTCGAGGAAGTCGAGCTTTTGATATAAAAGCAGGGTCAAACCTCTCCAGGGAGCCTTAGAGGAGACTCTTAAGCTTCTTAGTTGACTCCTCGACTCTACGTCTAAGGGCATTACGATATTCCTCAAGCTTTTCAGCGACAGATGGTTTACTCAGCCCTACGACCTCCGCGGCTAAGACGGCTGCGTTCACCGCGTTATCGACCCCCACGCAGGCCACGGGTACTCCCGGAGGCGTTTGAGCTATAGATAGTAGAGAATCTAAACCCTCAAGAGACCTCTTGACAGGGAGACCTATCACAGGTTTAACCGTATAAGCGGCTATGAGGCTTGGAAGCAGGGCGGATAAACCCGCCACGGCTATAAAGACCATCACCCCCTTATCTTCAGCTTCTTCGACTATCGTTTTAACCCTCTCCGGAGACCTATGCGCCGACGCCACCTCGACCTCAGCCTCGACACCTAGTTTTTTCAGGGTCTCAAGCACCTTAACTGCATACTCCCTATCCGATATACTACCCAAGACCACCAACACATCCAATGAATAGCACCATTTCAGGATCGATTAGTGGATCGCTTAAGAGACTTTCGGTTTCTCATTAAGGTAAAAGCTAGGTTTCGAATAGGAGGTTTTATATTACATGGATCGCTACTTCCGTGAAACCGGCTCTCCTACCGATTCTCTCGAGCTTTCTGAAGCATCTTCGGGAGATTATGGCGTAGACCTCCTTAGGCACGTATATCTCCAAGACCTCGCCGCTCATCTCGACCCTGTAGTCATAGGTATACTTACGGAGAAGCGAGTCTATGCTATTGCTCACAGCCCTCTCCCTCGGGCTCTTACGCTTGACAGGTATCACGAACGTCTTCTCTCCGAATACATACATCTCGTACTCAGGCTCACCCGTCAAGAAGTCCCTAACGACGACGACCGGTCTTGCGAGGTCAGCCTCCTTGAGGCCGTGCGGGACTTTAACGACGCTCTCGACGCTGTAGACCTTAGCGACCTCACCGTCCTTCATGAAGATAACCGTATCGATTATGGAGGGTATCATCCCTAACTCGACCCTACCGATGAAGCGCTGGATCGCGTCTACAGCCGTCGTAGCATGTACGACGCCGACCATACCGACCCCTGAAAGCCTCAAGTCAGAATATAGCCTAAAGTCGTTGGTATCCCTCATCTCGTCGAATATCGTATAGTCCGGCCTGCTTAGGAGTAAGACATCGTGTATCTCCTGAGAATCTCCCACCACCTTGGAATACTGTGTAACCTCGTCCGGAAGCTGAAGGTCTCTTGGCGCCTCGACCGTTTTAACTATCTTACCCTTCCTGAGGTAGAACTCGGCCAAGGCTTGGGCGAATGTAGACTTACCCATCCCAGGTGCTCCGGCTATAAGAATTCCCTCAGCCTGCTCCTCAAGTCTCCTGAGGAGTTTACGGGGTAGGTTGTAATCTTCGATGCTTCTGTGAACTATCGGTCGGACGGCCGTCACCTCTAAGCCGTCGCTGAAAGGCGGTTTGGTAACTACTATCCTGTAGGCTCCGAGCTGGATTATCGTAGACCCCTCCTTATCGGTCTCTATGAAGCCCTCACCGGACCGAGCACGGTCTAAGATCTCGTTCACCAGGTCTTCGACCTCCTCCCTGGTAAGCGGCGTCTCGTCGAGGGTTTCGAAAACCCATTTACCAGGCTTACCCCGTTTAACCCTCGGAGGCAGACCCTCCTTCAAGTGGACAGACATCACGTCTTCTTCGAAGAAGTCTGTTAAGCTCCGTTTGACGTGGCTTCTGTCATAGAGGACGTTTATCCCCAGGGCCTTAGCGACCATAGCCGAGATGTAATCCGCCGTGACTATCGTCGAGCCGGTTTTGAGGGCGAATTCCCTCAACGCCTCCTTAGGGTTTAAACCTGGGTCTCCGTTGAGAAGCTCGAACGAGACACCCATGCTTTCGGCGACTTTACGGGCGTTCTCAAGCTCCCGTATTCCCCTGAAGTCTCCGTTTAAAGCCTTATGCTCGAGGTCGCGTACTATGGAGCTATGTATGAGAACCTTACCTTTGATTCTCCCATCTAGGAGAAGCCTGCTTAACAGGCCGCTTTCGATCGCGATCTCGTCTGGTAGGTACATATTTCTATCTCGCTCTCTCACGGGAGAAGATCACACATGAGAGCGGCGGAACCATATAATAAACCTTTCTTATATAGGTGGATGGGTTAAAGCAGGTTTTCGACTACATAGTCGACTATCGCCTTGAAGAAGGCTAAACCATCGGTTTCAGAAGCTAAGGTCTTAAACCTCGTCCAGCTCGGATGAAGATAGGCGTTCGTATATTTTTCAGGATGAGGCATCAGCCCGATGACGTTACCCTCACGGTTGCATATGCCTGCGATGTTATTCATGGATCCGTTCGGGTTCCACGGATACCCAGAAGGTCTACCGTGCGGATCCACGTATCTAAAGACTACGTATCCCTCTTCTTCGAGACGATTCAGAGTAGCGTCGGGGGCTACGAACCGCCCTTCAGCGTGGTTCACCGGAATATGGAGAACCCTAGAGCCCAGCTTCCTCGTCGGGAGGCATCTACAGGCTTCTTCATGCCTCACATAGACCCATCTATCTACGAATAAGCCGCTTTCGTTCAAGGCAAGGGTGACCTCCTGTCTCGAAAATGGGCCGTCGAAAGCCGGTAATAGGCCGGCTTTAACAAGCGCCTGGAAACCGTTGCATATCCCGACCACAACCCTACCTTCGCTTATGAAGAGTTCAAGCCTCTTTCTCAGCCGGTATTTGAGCTGGTTAGCCAGAAGTTTACCGGCTCCTAGGTCGTCCCCATAGCTGAAGCCGCCTGGTATACAGAATATGTGAAAATCCTCTAACCCGACATCTCCCCTGAGAAGCTCGTTCAGATGCCTAAGCTCGACCTGGGAACCCGCCTCCTCGAAAGCTTCAACGGTCTCTACATCGCAGTTCGTACCCTCCACCCTGAGCACAAGCGTCCTGACGCCCATATCTTCAGACAATTTTCCTCCCTCATAGCAGTGTCAGGTCGAATTTTATAGAGGTTTCTCACAGGTGTTAGGTCAAACTTAAATGGTCTCTCGGTCTACTCTCCTCTGGTGATTCGAGTATGCGGTTGGGTATAGCCAGCTATTCGTATAACAGATACTTGAGAGACGGTACCATGGAGTTAGAGGACTTCATAGATAGAGCCTTCGAGCTAGGTGTGGATGGAGTGGAGCTTAACCAGCTTTACTTTAAACCGGAGATCGACCGGATCAGGCTTATCAAAAGGATCCTTTTGAATTATGGGCTTGACCTTTCGTGTGTAACCGTAGATAATAACTTCTGCAAACCTGACCCAGGGGAGAGGAGAAAGGAGGTCGAGTTCGTCAGGAAGTGGATAGATGCCACCGTTACCCTTGGCTCTCCTGTGATGAGGATAAACGCCGGTTGGCCTCCTGAAGGTGTCTCACAGGACACGGCTTTCAAGTGGGCTGTCGAATGTATAAAGGAGTCTGCTAACTACGCGGAGCGGTATGGGCTTATGCTCGTGGTTGAAAACCACGGAGGTATAACCTCCACGGCTGAGCAGGTGGTCAAGCTCCTAGAGGCCGTAAACTCCGACTGGTTCAGGGTGAACTTGGATACGGGAAACTTTCGAGAGAACATCTATGAGAGCATAGAGGCCGTTGCACCTTACGCGGTTCACGTCCACGCCAAGATATATGAGCTTGGTCTCGAGTGGCATGGGTTGGATAGTTACTGGGTCGAAAAAAGGCTAGATTATAGAAGGATAATGGAGATACTCGTAAAGTCTGGGTATAACGGATACATATCACTCGAATACGAGGGGAGGGAAGACCCCCTAATAGCCGTACCTAAGGCTATAGACTTCTTGGATAATATAATCTTCTAAGACTATCACCAGTCGAAGGTGGATTTCCAAGCCCTCTTAAGCTCCCAGATGTTTTCTTCGTAAACCCTATCTTTCAACCCGTGGATTGTTAGCTTATTCCCTGGTGTTACGACGCCTATCCTAGAGTATGGAAGACCCTTCATGAGGCTCTCGAACTCATAGAGCTTATCCCGAGAAACCTCGACGATGAACCTACTGTTAGACTCGGAGAACATTATCTTGTCGTCCCTGTTTAAACCCTCGACCGGTACCTTCGACAGCCAAACCTCTACACCCAGCCCTCCTGCAAAACTCGACTCGGCTAAGGACACCGCTAGACCTCCTTCGGAACAGTCGTGGCACGACCTCACGTAGCCTAGGTCTATCGCTTCGACGAGCCTATCCATGATCGCCTTAGCCGTTTTAACGTCGACCCCTGGAACCGCTCCGCCTTTTAACCCTAAAACCATGTAGTAGTGAGAGCCCCCGAACTCGTTCCTGGTTAAACCGAGAACGTATACGGGGTTTCCAGGCTCCTTAAAGTCCATCGTCACGGCTTTCCTAACGTCCGGGATTATACCTACGGCCGTTATAAGCAACGTCCCAGGTATAGATATGTAGCCTCCGTCAGGCAACCTATACTCGTTATACAGGCTATCCTTACCGGATATGAAAGGCGTGTCGAATCCTACTGCGCCATCGTAGCATCCTTTGACGGCCTCGACGAGGGCTCCTAGGGTCTCCTCCCTCTCAGGGTTTCCCCAGCTGAAGTTGTCCAGTAGAGCTATCCTACGTCCTCCTACGGCCACGTTGTTCCTTATAGCTTCGTCTATAGCCGACAACGCCATCTTGTAGGGGTGTATATGATACTTCGGGTTCACACCGCATGAGACGACTACCCCTCTCCAACTGTCTTTCAGGGGCTTAAGCACACAGGCGTCGCTGGGGCCGTCTTGGTGAACCCCTACGAGGGGTTTGACGAACATCCTAGCTTGAACCTCATGGTCGTACTGTCTTAGGACCCACTCTTTACTGGCGACGTTAGGGCTGCTGAGGATCCTTTTGAGAACGTCCATCAGGTCGCCGGGTTGAGGAAACTCCGGGTCTTCCTCGCATGGCGGAGTCCAGTAAGCCTTCCTCCGTACTCTCGGTACACCGTCGAATAGAAACTTCAGGTCTAGGTCGCATACAATCTTTCCACCGTATCTGACGACGAGCCTATTCGTAGATGTGAACTCCCCTATCACGGTGGCTTCACAGTTCTCGTTACGGAATATCTCTAGAAGCTCCTCAAGGTTCTCCTTCGGGACGGCCATGACCATACGCTCCTGAGACTCTGAGAGCCATATCTCCCAAGGCTCTAGACCGGTGTATTTCAACGGCACACGCGTCAACTCGACGTCCGCTCCCAGACCCCTAGCCATCTCACCTACGGCGCTGGATAAGCCTCCTCCACCACAGTCGGTTATAGCCGAGTACAGCGGCTTATCGCGCTTATCCCTAGCCCTCAGGATGGCTTCTAGAAGCTTCTTCTCCTCTATCGGATTACCTATCTGCACCGAAACAGCCGATACCTTCTCAGACTCCGGCGTCAACTCGGCGCTAGCGAAGGTGACCCCTCTGAGACCGTCCCGCCCCGTCCTACCGCCTGCTAGAACTATCAAGTCCCCTGGTTTAGGGTTCCTAGTGTATTTCCTGACCGGCATTATGCCTACGCATCCGGCGTATACGAGCGGGTTACATACATAGCCCTCGTCGAACCCTATGGCCCCGCATGCGGTCGGAATACCCATTTTATTCCCATAGTCCCTTATGCCCGCTACTGCCCCTCTCATGAGCCTCCTCGGATGCATGATCCCTGGCGGAAGCTTCTCGTATGGATAATCTAGGGGGCCGAAGAAGAGTACGTCCGTCGAGAGGATCGGCTTAGCCCCTACACCCATGACGTCTCTGAAGACACCGCCCGTCCCCGTTCCCGCTCCGCCGTAGGGGTCTAACGCGGTCGGATGGTTGTGGGTCTCAACCTTAACCGCTATAGCCCACTCCTCGTCGAAAGCCACAATACCCGCGTTATCCTTAAAGACGACGAGGCACCAGGGCTTGTTAAGCTCCTCGGTAGCCTTGAATATATACGTCTTTAGAAGACCGTCTACTACACCCCTTTGGGTTTCTATGATTCCTTTAAACGTCTTGTGATAGCAGTGTTCAGACCAGGTCTGCGCTATCGTATTTATCTCGACGTCCGTAGGGTCTCTGCCTATTTTTCTGAAGTATCTCTGAACCGCCTTCATCTCCTCTAACGATAGGGAGAGCATATAGCGTCGGCTTATCTCTAAAAGCTCCCTATCGCTTGCGTATCTAACAGGTATGACAGCTACCCTAACCATCTCCAGAAACTAAGTCTATATCGCCTAGACGTTTAATTAGGCTTTCTCTCAGGTTTAAGGCGGTATAACAGGGACCTCTCCGAAGAAGCCGAGCTGTACGTTATCACCTGGTTCTACACCTGGATACGGTATCACCCTCACGCCTAACACCCTTCTTTTAAACCTCGAAATCTGATAAACGTCTTCCATAAGCTTCTCGACAACCGGTATGGCGTCATCGGCAGGTATGACTGCCATGTCGACCCCGGCTACGCAGACCGTAGAGAGAGCTACGAGGTCTCTAAGCCTGAGCCTACCCTCTCGACCCCTAAGCTTCAGAATATCGTCTTCAGCCACGGGTAACATAAGCTCGCAGAAACCCGTCTCTTTAACCCCGACTTTCGACGCCGCCTCTTGAACCATCCGGTTAAGCTTAGCGACCGCCGCCACGGAGCCTGGCTCCGGTATGGGAACGCCGGAGACAGCTTCGACCAAACGCGCCGAGGAGTCTTCCATCCATGGAGAAATCGAATAGTCTACGCCGTAGAACTCCACTTTAAGACGAGACGAGAGTTTTCGCCCCCACATCTCGGCCTCGGATATCATCCGGGAAGCCTCCCTAGACAATTCACTCCATCCACCCTTTTCATAGGCATTCAACAGGTCCATCGGATATAGGAGAGCGACGGCTAACCCCTCTACAGGGTTTATATTCACAGACAAGGGGAAGTATGGTGTGAGAAAACCCTTAAGATCTCTTGGGATGACGGCTACGTCGGCTAAGAGCACAGGGTTCCTGTAGGCTACCTCTACGAGAGCCTTCGATACATTTCTAGAATAATCCTCACGCTTCATCTTGACAGATACGTAGACCCCGGATTCGAGAAGCCGCGTCAATAAGCCTGGGTCTAAGTCCTCGGCGTCCAAGGTGAAGCCTGAGACCAGGCTCACACCTAAGTCTGCTGAAGCCTCGTATATGGTTTCGGCGGCTTTGATTAAGTCGATCCCGCTCGGGGGAGGGGGAGTCGACACTCTTAGGCTCCATACTTCTATGTGGGGTTTGACTGTCTCTACGGCTTCGTTGAGAGAGGAGACCCTGGACTCTACGTATTCTTTAAGGTATCCGGTGTCCCAGCTTTTCGGACTCAGGTAAAGCGTTATGCTCCTTAGCTTCAACGCATCTCCGTCAGGTAGAAGTATCTGGCGGCGTATATATTTTATAGCTGTGGATTATCGGGTTCGCTAGACATCTTCTACAGATTAGCTCGACCTTCTTATGGTTTAAATCCCCAGACAGGAGGTATATCGTGTACGTCTCAGCCTCCTCTAGACCTTGAACACCTATGACCTTAGCCCCTTCTAGGACGCTTCCGGCTAGACTGTCGAAGACCCCAGGCTTATACCTGACCTCGACGACCCATACACCGGGCTTCTCGAACAAAGGAGCCACCTTTTCACCCCTCACATAGGTGTATTCTTGGACTATAGGGTCGTGAAGAAGCTCCTCGCATAGGAACTTGATATCAGACTCGTCTAGCCTGCCTTTAAGCTGGAAAACTTGAACGGTCTTAACCCACTCGACCCCCTTGACGCCGAGATCCCGGATCTCCCACCTAACCCTCCTACTCACCGGGTCCAGTTGCTCCTCCTTATACCCTACGCATACGCTCCAAACGTTCTCCAAACAGAACCACCCTTAGATTTAAACGGATTCGTTAAAATCCCGACCCATAGGATATCTACCGTCAAACCAAAGCTCCCTAGCCTCTCCGACTGTGAACACGGATCCTGTAACCACGATCACGTCTTTCCGAGACGCCAGCTTCAACGCCTCCTTGACCGCATCTTTAACGTCATCTACTATAAAGGCTTCCACCCCGCGTAGTTTAGCCTCAGAGGCTAGGAGCTCGGGGTTTAAGGCTCTATTCATGACCTTATGCCTACAAGCGACTACGAGGTTTGAGAAGCCGCAAAACTCATCCATCATCCTCCTATAGTCTTTGTCGGAGGATATGCTCACGACGAGTATAACTCGTCTACCGTCGAAGAATCTACCCACCTCCCGTCTAAGCGTGGCAGCCGCAGCCGGGTCCTTGGCACAGTCCAACACGACAAACGGGCTCTTCTGAACTATCTCCAACCTACCAGGCCAGAAAGCGTTTTCAAGCCCCCGTCGTATAGAGGATTCGGAGACTATTATACCTCTGTATGCTAGCGACTCGACAGCTCCGACGGCCGTAGCTGCGTTGACGACTTGGTGGAGACCAAGCATAGAGATCCTAAGTCCTTCGTAGAAGTCTCTCAAACCTTCCAGGTCGAATATCTCACCGTTTATACTAGCGTCTTTAACCCTGAAGCGTATATCACGTCCCACCCTAAAAAGCCTCGCACGTCTCCTACGTGCAAACCTCTCGATTACCTTAAAAGCCTCATCCCTATTCGTAGCCGTAACCGCTAGACCGTTAGGCTTTATTATATGAGCCTTTTCCCAAGCTATCTTCTCGACTGTATCGCCTAAGATCCTAGTATGCTCGAGATGCACGTTCGTGATCACCGAGACCAACGGGTTTAAAACGTTAGTAGCGTCTAGGCGGCCTCCAAGCCCGACCTCCACGACCGCTATATCCACCTCCTGCTCTGAGAAGTATTTGAACGCCAAAGCCACCGTGGCCTCGAAAAAGCTCGGATGCCTATACCGTTTACAACGCGCCATCCTCTCCATGTAGGGTTTAAGCTCATAGATTATCCTGACGACGTCTTCTTCGCTTATGGGCTTACCGTCGACCACAAACCTTTCGGTATAGCTTGACAGGTGAGGTTTGGTGAACAAGCCGACCTTAAAGCCTTCAGCCATGAGGATCGAGGCTATCATAGCGGCCGTCGAACCCTTCCCGTTCGTCCCTCCCACGAGAACCGACTTGAAGGACTTCTGCGGGTCTCCTATGAGCTTCAAGAGCCTACGGATGTTCCTCAAACCTAGCTTAGGCCCTAGCCTCTTGAGGTTGTACACATACTCCGTGACTTCTTTGTAGCGGCTCATAAGCCGGTCCTAACAGCTCCTATGATGTTCTAAGGCTTATCGGGGAGTATTCTAACCCGTCTACCCTCGACCCTTAAACGGCCCTGCTTGAAAAGCTTTATGGCCTCTAGTATGATCTCTTGCTCAGCCTTCTGAACCTTGGATTTAAGCGTCTCAGGGGTATCGTCCTCATCCACCTTAACCGGCTTTTGAAGAATTATCGGCCCGGTGTCGACGCCTTCGTCGACGAAGTGCAAGGTGCATCCGGTGACCTTCACACCGTAGTCCAGCACTGCCCTGTGGACGTCAAGGTCCATACCTCCTGCGAATGCCGGGAGGAGAGATGGGTGGATGTTCATGATCCTCCACCGATATCTTCTGACGAACTCGTTGCTCAGGATACACATATACCCTATCAAGAGTATCAAGTCTATGGGTGCGCGTTTCTCAAGCTCCTTCATAACGAGACGGTCGTATTCCTCCCTAGACAGGCCTTTGGGGCTTATGTAGATGGCTTCGATACCGTGTTTTCGCGCCCTTTCGAGGATATATGCCTTCCTCCTGTTGCTTATAACACAGACAACTTCGGCGTCGAGGTCGCCGGACTCTATGGCGTCTATAACCGCCTGTAGGTCGGTGCCCCTAGTCGAGCCCAACACGGCTATCCTAAGAGGCCTATCCTCTACGGGAGGGATCTCGTATACGCTCGGAGGAGCCTCACGAAACATCTCTCGACTACCCTCCTCTTTGAAGCCTTAACGCATTCAGAAGGTTTTCGACGACCATAGCTACAGTCATAGGACCGACGCCACCTGGAACCGGGGTAATCATCGAGACCAGCTCCTTGACGTTCTCAAAGTCTACATCACCGACTATCCTACCTTTAAGCCTCGAGATACCTACGTCCACCACTACGGCGCCCCTCTTAACCATATCGGCCTTCACCAAGTGGGGGACGCCTGTCGCGGATATCAAGACGTCGGCCCTAGACGTATAGTCCTTGAGAACCCTCGTCTTAATGTGGCAGAGCGACACAGTAGCGAACCTATTCGTCATCATAACCGATAAAGGCTTACCGACGAGCACGCTATTGCTTATGATGCATACGTCCTGTCCTTCAAGGTCTACACCATATCTCTCGAGAAGCCTCATAACGGCCTTAGCCCCACAAGGTGCCAGAGCCTCGTCGCCGTATGCGAGCCTACCGAGGTTTACAGGGGTTAAGCCGTCCACATCTTTGATAGGGTCTATACGCGCCATAACTTTAAACGGGTCTATGTGGCCGGGAAGAGGAAGCTGGACGAGTATACCGTGAACGTTTTCATCCTCGTTAAGCAAGTCGATGAGTTCGAGAAGCTCGGATTCGCTTATGGAAGCCGGCTTGGTTAAGACAGAGACTTTGACTCCTACGCGGTTGCAGAACCTCACCTTGTTTCTCACGAAAACCTTAGAGGCAGGGTTCTCCCCCACCATAACAACAGATAAACAGGGTTTCACACCGCTTTCGGCTAGACGTGAGACCTCGGTCTTGAATTTTTCAGCAAAGGACTTGGCTAAAGTCCTACCGTCCATGATCATGGGGTTGGTCAAAGTGAACCACCGTATATGGGAAATCTCTTACAGAGTTCCACAACCCTATCTTCGACGCTCTTTAAGACCTCTTTATCACGCCTGTTCCTAAGGGCTAGGTCTATAAGCTCAGCTATATAGGCCATCTCAGACTTACCCATGCCCCTAGCTGCCACGCATGGTGTTCCAAGCCTGACCCCGCTTGTGATATATGGAGGCTTCTCGTCGAAGGGTATCAGATTCTTGTTAACATAGATACGAACCTTCTCTAGAACCCTCTGCGCCCTCCTACCTGAAACCCCTAAACACCTAAGGTCTACGAGAAGCAGATGGTTATCCGTCCCCCCACTTACTATACGGTAGCCCCTATCAGCCATCGCAGAAGCGAGGGCTTTAGCGTCCTCGACTATGAGACGTTGATAATTCCTAAACTCCTCGGTCATGGCTCTTTTGAAGGCAACGGCTTTGGCAGCTATAGCGTTCATAAGCGGTCCGCTTTGAGTACCTGGGAAGACCGCCCGGTCTATGGCCTCTGCGTACTCCTTACGGCAAAGTATGAACCCTCCCCTAGGGCCTCTGAGGGTCTTCTGCGTGGTACTCGTCACGAAGTCGGCATAGAGCGTCGGGTTCATATGTAGGCCTGCGGCCACTAAACCGGCTATATGAGCCATGTCGACCATGAAGTAGGCCCCGACCTTGTCGCAAATCTCCCTGAACCTTTTGAAGTCTATTTCCCTTGGATATGCGCTTGCACCTGCGATTATCATCTTAGGCTTATGCTCCAAGGCCAGCTTCTCGACCTGGTCGTAGTCGATGCGCTCGCTCACCCTATCGACACCGTAATGGATAAAGTTGTAGAATATTCCTGAGAAGTTTATCGGGCTACCGTGGGTCAGATGTCCTCCATGAGCCAGGTCCATAGCCAGCACGGTGTCGCCGGGCTTAAGAAACGCTAAGTAGACGGCTTGGTTCGCCTGAGACCCTGAATGCGGCTGAACGTTCGCATGTTCAGCTCCGAAAAGCTGTTTAGCCCTCTCTATGGCTAACCGCTCTATCTCGTCGTAGAACATGCATCCGCTGTAGTATCTCCGTCCCGGGTATCCCTCAGCATATTTGTTGATCAGCACGGATGCCTGGGCCTCTATTACGGCTTCGTCTGCATAGTTCTCCGAGGCTATCAAGTTTATCCCGTAGACCTGTCTATCGAACTCCTCCCGTATTAGCCTCGCAACCTCTGGATCCAGCTTCTCGACATAGCCTAGGTCTCTCAGAAAGCTCATGACTACCTACACCTCTATCTTGCCTCTACCGGGGATCCAGTCTATCGTCTTACCTAGGATCCCCTTCTTCTCCCTGTACAAATAGATCTCTCTGACCATCTCGGCTAACCGCATACGTTTCTCTAGAAGCCTCCTACTACCGATGTCGCTTCTGTAGAATAGGCCCCAGCCGTCGAGGAGCTTGACGTAAGGGATACACCGCTCAGCTATCTCAGCCGCCTCCTCTATCGTGTCGGCCTCCGCATATATCTCACAGGCTCTCGAGCCTCCGGTTACATAAGAGCCATCGACCGTATCCACCGAGCCCCAGAAAAGCTTACCACCCGCCTTCCTGATAGCCTCCTCGTCGACCCATATCGGATGTCCCTTAGCCAGCTCTCTATGGTCTGGATAGCCCCGAGGGGCTAGACATTTAATCACCGTGGCTTTCTCCCTAAACTTGAGCTTAACCTTGGCTAGGCTCTGGCTGAGTATGGCTTCGCATATCTCGACCATATCCGTCTCTAGTAAGGGTAGGATGTTCTCACCCTCGGGTTGCCCGAAGCGGCTGTACATCTCTATTATAGTTGGACCCCACTTATCCGTCAGCATCATCTGGCCGGCTATGACACCCTTATAGTGTTCGCCGGATTCCCTCTGAACAGCGTCCACCAGTTTTTTAACGATCTCGACCGAGCGGTTGTACTCATCCATCGTTATAAACGGTAAAGTCAAGCCTTTGCCGGCTATCGACCCCATTCCACCGGTTTCAGGACCGAGGTCGTCTTCGAACGCGTGCTTATTATCTTGAACAAGCGGGGTTGGTAGAACAGTTTTACCGTCGCAGAAGCACTGAAGCGTGTACTCTGGCCCCTCCACCCTCTCCTCGAGTAGGATACGGTCTTCGATGTCTGTGTAGCCTCTCATATGCTCTTTAACGACCTTGACCGCGTGTTTAGCCTTGACCTTCTTCTTCTCCCTTGACAAATACGCCTGGAGGTCTGCTATCACCTTAACACCTTTACCACCGGCCTGTCTCGCAGGCTTGATCGCTAGGCTCTCGGCGTATTCGTTTATGTAAGCTATAGCATCCTCGACGTTCTTGAAAGCCTTAAACCTAAGCCTACCAGGCACCTCATATTTCCACATCAGACGCCTCATGTAGGCCTTGGACATCTCTATCTCCGCCAACGACTTCTTAGCCCCTATACAGCCTATACCCCGTCGCTCGACTTCGTCCGCCACGCCGTGGAACAGAGGCTCCTCCGGGCCTACGAACACGAAGTCTACGTTGAGCTCTTCGGCGTAGTCCGCCACCTGAACTGGGTCTGTGGGTTTCCCTCTTCTGAACCCGCCTCCCGTAGATTCGCACACCCTAACTATACCCGGGTTTAAGATCCGCATGATCGCGTAGATCCTCGGCTCCTTAACACTTCGGGCTAAGGTCTCCGCGATAGCCTGCTCCCTCGAACCGTCACCGACCACTAGGACCTTCAACCAAACCACCCAACAGCCTAATATCAGTGAAAGAAAGCCCAGCCTCTTTAACCTTTTTGAGCATTTTATGTAAACTTTTAAACTCACAGGTCACGGCGAGCTAAAACTTAGATGTGATTCCAGCGGTTAAGGAAAAATCGTAGAACCGTAGGTCAATCTCAGATCGGGTATTCCCCTGTGAAGCATCCTAGGCATAGGCTGTCCTTGGGAAGACCTATGGCCTCGGTTAATCCATCGACACTTAGGTAGCTGAAGCTGTCGGCGCCTATGACTTGGGCTATCTCGTCTGGCTTTAAAGCCCTACCTATGAGCTCGTCCTCGGGAGGTACGGCCGTGCCGTAGGGGCATCTGGCGACGATGGCGGGGCTTCCGATCCTGACGTGAACCTCTTTAGCTCCCCTCTTCCTTAGAAGATATACGGTGTTCCTCAAAGTCGTCCCCCTCACTACGCTGTCGTCTATGAGCACGACCCTTTTACCCTTGACCGCGGCTCTGACCGGGTTAAGCTTAAGCTGGACGCCTACGAGCCTCTCGAACTGGGTGGGTTTTATAGCCGTCCTAACGGACCTACCGGTCCTCATGAAACCCATCTCGACAGGTATGCCTGTGGCCTGTGAATAAGCCATCGCGAAGGGTATAGCGGTTTCAGGAACCCCTATGACGACATCGGCTTCGACCGGGTTCTCCTTAGCGAGCAATAGGCCTATCCGTCTCCTCACCTCATACACATGGATACCGTTCATTATAGAGTCTGGCCTGGCGTAGTATACGTATTCGAAGCTACAGTAGGCGCGTCTACTATAGCCTGTAGAAGCCCTTTTTATGCTGAACATCTCGACGGACATAACCTCGCCCGGTTCCACCTCTCTAGATAGGTCGGCTCCGACCACGTCTAGGGCCGACGACTCTGATGCGAAAACCGCCAAGTCGAAGCCTAACCCACCTACGCATAGAGGCTTTACACCCATCGGGTCTCTACCGGCTACGATGTGGCCGTCGTTCGTCAGGGCTAGGAAGCTGTATCCACCCTTGAAACGCTCCATAACGGTCAAAGCCGCCTGCTCCGGGTCGCTTTTAGAGAGCTCTCTGAGAAGTGCTAACCCGAAGTCTTTCAAATCGCCTTCTAGAAGCCCTCCTGAGAAGGTTAACGCCAAGCTTTTGCCACGGTCCTCTATGACTATGGGCTGAGAAACCGCGGGGTCCATCGAAACCCCGCCGCATCCTATATGACCCGGGAGCCCTTTCAAAGTATCCTCCTTAAACGCTTCCTCGACAAGCCCCTTACAGACTCTTGTGTAAAACCTACCATCTTTGACGGTCGTTATGCCGGCTGACTCCTGACCCCTATGCTGTAGCCCCATAAGCCCGTAATATATGAACCTGGCTATAGACCATAGCTCGTCGAAGGCGAATATACCGATTAAACCGCTCACCTCTTGATCACCTCTCTACTCTTAAACCTGGGTCGTATACCCTCGGGATATATGCCTGTCAAGCAGGCTAAACACAACTCATCCCTAGGGAGGCCTATGGCTTCTACCAACCCTTCAACCGTCATATACGTTAAGCTATCGGCACCTATGGCCCTTCGGATATCCTCTACACTCCTACCGTGGGCGATCAGCTCCTCGAACGTCGGGAAGTCCACACCCATATAGCACGGCGCTATCAGAGGTGGACAGGTTATCTTGAGGTGAACCTCCTTTACACCTGCTTTCTTAAGCATCGAAACTATGGTCCTCGACGTCGTCCCCCTCACTATGCTATCGTCTATGAGCACTATACGCTTACCTTTCAAAACCCTTTTGAGAGGGTTGAGTTTAAGCCTCGCAAAGTAGCCTCTGTTCGCAGGCATTATGAACGTCCTAAGGGCGTACCTGTTAACCCCGAAGCCCTCCATGATCGGTATACCAGACCTAGCCGAATACCCTAAGGCCGCGACCCTACTGGTCTCGGGGACGGGGACCACGTAGTCTACGTCGACGGGGTTGAGCTCAGCAAGCTTTTCGCCAAGTCTCCACCGAACCTCGAAAACGTCTATGCCTTCTATCGCGGAGTCTTGACGCGCGAAGTAGACCCATTCGAACATGCAGTGGGCGTGTCTACTTTCTGATACCTTCACGCTTCTAACTTTTCCATCTTCCACGAGCTTTATCGAGCCTGGTTGAACGTCTTCGATGAACGAGGCGTTTACCGCGTCTAGACCGGCGGTTTCGGATGAGAATACATAGGCGTCCAGGTCCTTCATGTATCCCATGCACAGCGGTCTGAACCCATAGGGGTCTCTGAAGACAGCCATTGAACCGTCTTCGGATAACAGAGTCACCGAGTATGCTCCCTCGAGCTTATCCATCGCATACCGTATGGCCTCGACGAGCGTGGAATCGTGCTTTAGACCGTCCGAGATCAGATAACCTATAACCTCTGAGTCAGAAGTCGTCTCGAACCGATAGCCCTTACCTTTAAGCTCTGTCCTGAGTTCGTCGTAGTTCACTATAGTGCCGTTGAAGCATAAGGCGAACCTTGGCTTAGAGTTGAACTCTATGGGTTGAGCGTTTCTGAAGGCAGAAGCTCCGTAGGTCGAGTACCTTACATGTCCGATGCCTCTAGGCGACCTCAGCTCCTTCAGGACATTTCGGTCGAATACTTGAAGCACAAGCCCCACTCCCTTGAACGTTAGAAGCCTATTATTCTTTAAAACGGTCATGCCGGCCGATTCCTGACCCCTATGCTGTAGGGCTAGGAGACCGCCGAATATCAGGCCTGAGACATCTGCATCGGCCGACCTAGAGTACGCTGAAAATACCGCGCAGGCCTCCCTTGGAGCCACTAGAAACCACCCTGCTTCCTTGAACCGGGATCAGCTAACCCTGGGGGTAAATTAAACCTTTTTTAACAAGTTCTTAGCAGAGCGGTTCATCGACCATAGAACCTGACGGATGCGTAGTCGAAGTCTACGGCTACCTCGGACGTGGAGTAGAAGGGAAAAAGCTTAATTTTTCGGCGATGGCTCATTAAACTCCAGGTGCGGTGTATGGTTAGGATAGCTATACCCTCCGATAGCGGAGACGGGTTAGACTCATACGTAGCCGAGCACTTCGGAAGAGCACCGTACTACGTTTTAGTAGACATCGAAGATGGCCGAATAGCCGATGTTAAGGTCGAAAAGAACCCTGCTATAAGCCACATGCCCGGCGTCGTACCCCGATATCTCAAAGACCGAGGAGTAGACGTGGTTATTGCCATGGGTATGGGCCCTAGGGCCATGGATTTGTTCGACAGGTTCGGCATAAAAGTCGTGACAGGTGCCCAAGGTAAGGTGAGAGACATAGTAGAAGCTTACCTAGAGGGGAGACTCGTAAGCAGACCCTATCAGCCCAAATTCAGACCCCACGAGTTCTAGCCCTTCGAGAACGCTTACCGAGACCCCATCTATAGCGGTAGAACTTCGTAGCAGGACAGCCTACACATTTACCTTCAATATAGCTTCTACAAGGTGGACATTCGATACCACAAGGTGGTTTATCAAGGTTCCTATAAGCTAGGTTGAGCCTCAAGGGTATAAACGGTTCATAAAGGATGCTGCTAATCGGGTAAAACTCGATACGTCTAACACCGTTGAGCCCTCTCATAGAGCAACCCTCGCTCGATATACAATGCAGTGTTCGATAATCCTCAGCTACGATAAAGGCTATCAGGTTATAGCCACCTAGGGCTGGGAAGAGCCAAACAACCCTCGGGCACTCTCTGAAACGGTTTAAAATGGAGTACATAGAATCCTTATCCACAACCTCCATGAAAATAAGCATAGAAACCCAGTTCATCTTATCTAAGTTTACACTAGCTGAAACTTTGAGAAGCTCCTGTTTAAGAAGTCTGTTAAGCCTCTTCTTGACACCCATAGATGTGTAACCTATTGCGTCGCTAAGTTCTTTGAGCGTAGCTCTACCATCTTTAACTAAGTGTAATATAAGCTTCCTATCGACCTCGTCCAAGTCCATATCTCCTAGTCTCGTTTAAAAGATAAATAATTTACCCATATAAAGTTTTGAATCTAATCCATAATCTGAGTAAAGTAAAAAATTACTAGGCCTTAGGTCATCCAACTGGTAGTAAAAATAGTTTATTTTCTAAACAAAAATTTTATATAAGTTTATAAAGTCTCTATTAAAGACCGCTATGGTTTGGAAAAACTTGCTGAAAAGCCAATCTTTTACCATATTTCTTCTGCTCCTCATAGCCACCTTGGTAGGATACTATTTTACGAGACCTCAGAATCAGCGCCCTGAGGAAGTTAGGCCTTTAGATATGTTTTCCGGTTTGGTCATGGTAGTTGTTGGGTTTTCAGCCGGTCTATTAGGCGGTATTATAGGTACAGGTGGATGTAGTCTCATGCTTCCTGTGATACATTTCTGGATGAACTATCCAGCTCCTATAGCCGTAGGAACCACTCTTTTCGCTGTGATCTTCACGGCTGTCTCTGGGGGATATGGGCATTTAATCAGGAAAAATCTCGACGTTAGGGCTACACTATGGCTTGGAGGAATAGGTGTGCTAGGTGTTCTGTTAGGTTCATGGATCTTTCTTTTTTTAACGACTCAAACGAAATTGCTTGGGTTGATACTTGGGATCGTTTTCCTATGGCCGGCCTTAAGGATGATTAAAGAGGGGATATTTCGAGGCAAAATCCCTACCATAAGTGATAGTCGTATACCTGGAACGCGGCTTGGATTAAGCCTATTTGGCTTCATAGTAGGAGTGACCACGGGGATAGCTGGATTAGGAGGGGGATATGCGTTAGTCCCAGGTTTGATCTATCTTTTCCACGCCCCGGTGTACGTAACTATGGGTACCTCGCTAGCGGTTATGATACCATTAGCGCTCGTAGGGGGGTTGATAAAGCTTTTACAAGGGTTCGTAGATATAGGTGCGGGTCTACTACTAGCCCTAGGAACCATAATAGGCGCTCAAGTAGGAGCGGCGATCATAAAGCGGTTTAAACCAGCCACTCTGAAGCTTATATTTGGAGTGTACTTTCTATACGTATCGTTGAAGTTTATAACGGGATACTTCGGAATAACCATATGGTAGATACATCCACTCTTAGCGAATTTCTCTTTCTTTAACTCTATAGAAAGCGATTTTAAGTGCGTCGAAGAGCTTCTTAAGAAAGTGGAGGAGGAATTCCTCGGTTGAGCATAAGATACTACCGGGTCTCAGCGGAGAAGGTATTGGAAACTTTGAGACAGATATTCGCCTCTATACCTGAGGTGAAGATAGCTGTGTTATTCGGCTCCTTGAGAAGAAGGGAGCTGGTTAGGGATGTAGATATCGGGGTCTATCTCGACCCTAAACCAAACTTGAAGGAGTTCATCAGATTGGCTAATATGCTTGAGGACGCCCTTGGAATTCCCGTAGACCTAGTTCCCTTGGATAGAGCACCGCCGAAGCTGAGGCTCAAAGCCCTATCAGAGGGAGAGAAAGTAGTCGTTAGAGATAGAAAACTCTACGCATTCATGATAAGTGAAGCCCTCTCGGAGACGATGGATATAGACATAAAGCTTAGGGAGGAGCGTATGCTAACGTCTAAGAGTCGATAATATTATGAAGAGGATGTGTGGCGGAGGATTAGTATCCAGTCTCCTTCTCCAGGAGGTTTAACGGTTGTACAGGTCTCCGATATCTTCTTTTCCTTCGATTTCTCGCCGGTTCTAGGGTTGACCCAGACGGCTCTAACCGGTCTTTTCAACCCCGCTAGGTTTAAACGCAGTTCTTGTCGCACAGGCGTATATATCACTGCTAGCTCACCGTCTAGGCTTCTGGAAGCAGCTATGAAACGCTCCACATTCTCAAGCCCAGGCTGTTCCGTCAAAAGCCCGGGGTCAGGTCGTAGAAGCCACCAAGGTAATTCGGTAAATATCTGTTTAAGTCTACCCATGTCCTCAGCCCCTGGAAGCCACATAGCCTCCCACCAAGGCCTAGCCACACCCGCATTGGGATGGGCGAAGGGGGTTTCAGGCTTCTCAGCCCAATACCAGACACCGTTCGTACCGTAGGATACACCGGCGGTAGGCGCTATCAGGAGGCTCCAATACGCCGCCCTACGAACCATGTGAGGGGTTATGGGTTTGAGTATTCTATAGGCTAGATGCATCTCGTAGTTAGGCTCTAGGTTTATGAACGGTCTCGGAGGCTTGAGCATCCAGTCCCTACTAGGCGGACCGAAGCAAAGCCATCTAAGGTCCTCCTCATCCACCCCATGCCCGCTTTGATAGCCCACTATGTCAAACCATTCTTCGCCTATGAACTCCTGGAGAACCCAATGCCTCCCGGCGGGATGCATAGTAACCGGTTGCCTACGCTTGCCTTGGAAAAGCGCCCTACCGATACGCCGCCACCGTTCAGCCTTCTCACCCCTATAGTCGCCGTCCCCAGCGAGTATCCAAACGACCACATAAGCACCATATCTGGCTACGAGGTAGCGGGCGAGCAGAAGAGCATCCTCATCCGATAGCCTGTAGCCAGGACTTATCTCATCTGAAATCGCCCACAGAAGCACGGGAGCCGCTACAAAACCATACTCGTTCAGCATCGAAAACTTAGGGTCTATACGTCTAAAAACCCGACGTTCAACTGTTTTATACGCTTATCCCCCTCATATGCCCTCTCACCCAGCCGGTCGTATGGACCTCCACGCCAATGCGTCAGAACGAACTGGATAACCGTGAAACCCTGTCTCCTCCTAAAAGATAGATACTCCCGCCACTCGTCCAGAGTAGACTTTATCACACCGTTCCAAGCGGTATCTGCAAGCCAGAAAAACGGTGTGCCGTCTTCGTGGATCAGATACCTACGGTCGTCTGACAGCCTCAGAGGACCATGCCTATAAACCGGGTTGTCACCGTCGTAGGAAACTACCTTGAAGGAGCCTCTCCGGCCGTGAAGACCCTTATCGCACTCGTTAGAACATACGGTCCTATACGTCCACGTACCTTCCTCATCGGGCATAAACCTAACTCTCCATTCATCTCCCCCATCCCAGAACGCGTCGATGACCGTTTCCCCACCGCTCGGCGAATCGAAGACGCAGCGGACAGACACGTCTCGAAGGGGATCCTCGTAGCGGCCTTTGCTTCTGAATATCGCTTCGAACACACCCCACTTATGAACAGGCTTCACTTGAAACAACCTTACCTAGATTCCTAGGATCGTCCCGACGCTGTACCCTCCGTGGTGATAACCGCCTAACCACTCATAGTCGACATCCCGAACCCTACGGTTTTCAAGCGGGCCCAGTCTCCAGCAGTAGTACCGGTTTTCGTATCTCCGGTTTTCAGAATCCTCATACCATCCCCCTATGACCACCCTCCCCCCTGCGACCACTGGTTTACAGCAACAAGCCATCTGATACTTAGGCTTCGAAACAGCGGCGATCGAGCCGTCGAAGTAGTTTATCAGGAAAAGCCTGTTCTTACGGAACTCGAAGGGGCTACCAGATCCCTCAGGTAGGTTATTTCTACCGAGTATAACCAGAACACCGTCCGCAGCCGCCCCACCTGCGTAGCCCCACGGATCGTTACAGTCCCTCGACGCATAGCCAAGCTCGACCATGTCGAGCCTCCAAAGAGCCGTACCAGTCTCCATACCGAAGCAGTGGAAGACGCCATCAGTAGTCCAGACTATGAGACGGCCGTCAGGTGTTATAACCCTAGGACCACCCTCCAGCGCGGCAAACTCTTTACCTCCATACTCCACAGGTTTAAACCTCCTGGACCATATGACCCGGCCCTCTACGTGGTCTAACACCACCACGTCGTCTCTACAGACCACGGCCATAAAGTTATTCCATACTTGTGGACACGCATAGGTGGTCGGTGGACTGGGAAGGGTAAACCTATGCAACCTCCGACCATGCAAGTCATAGGCCTCAAGGTTGTCTTCAGCGGTGGGTTTACACACCCACAGAAGACCCGTGTCGAGGGTGAAAGTCGGCTCCTGACCCGAGTTCACTATGGGACTCCATTCTATACTCCATACAACGCCGCCGTCGGATTTCCTTAAGACAGCCAATCCGTTAGGAAACTGAACCGCGAGATACCTGTTCCAAGCCTCAACGATGGCCTCGGCTATAAACCCTCCGAGCCCCGGGTTAACCGACCATACGACTTCGCCGTCGTGGGTAAACCGTCTAACCGAGCCGTCATCCGACGCAGAATACACGGCATCCCTATCGACCCACGCAGCCCCCCAAACCTTACCCGGCATAGAGAAGACCTGCAGAACCTTACCGGTCGCAGGATCGACCTTCCAAACCTGGTTTCGAAACGTAGGCGAAAGCCAGAGATACCCAAACTTATAGACTCCATGCTCGGCAGGCCCGACTCCGACATCTAGGCTCCAAAGCTCCTCGATAAGAAACTTCAAGACCGATTCCTCCGATGGTTGAAATCTCCACCCTAACCTTATTAGACCTTTCGACCTTTCATCTCAAATCTCTCGGGGAACCTCCACGTCTTTACCCAACCTAGCCGACTCCATGGCTTTCTCGGTGAAAGCGATTATCTCCAACGTCTCCTTGGGGTCTATCGGCGGCTTTCCGGTTTTGAACATCTCGACCACCTTCTTCAGAAGCTCGGTGTACAGATAGGCGGTGTTTATAGTGGCGGATACAACCTTATTCTCGCAGAAAGCCGTGAAACCGTACCCCCAGCCACCATGTCTTAAACCCCTTACAACACCTATGCGGCCGTCGACCCACCGGCCCACTATAAAGTCCCAGCGTTCTTCGGTGAAGCACCTAACCATCCTACAGCCCCGACCCATCAGTGCGTATAGCATCTCTATCGCGTGTATGACGTAGAAGAATAGGCCTGGGTTGAACGGAACTATCATACCTGGGCTGTAGGTGTCGGCTCCTAAGACCCTACCCACCTCGTCTACTGAGTTTTTGACCTTTTGAACCTCGACTGCGTAGCGTAGAGACGAGGCTGAGAACACCGGGACACCTCTAGACTCCGCGAGACGATATATCTCCTTAGCATCGTCGATGGAGCAGGCTAGGGGCTTATCTATGAAAAGCGGCAACCCAGCCTCTATGAAAGGCTTAGAAGCTTCGAGGTGCTTAGCACCCTCGTTATACTCGATCATGACCGCGTCCACCATCCCTATCAGAGACTCAGGGCTATCGACGATCTTAACACCATAACGCCTCAAGACCTCGATTCTCTCGTTCAACAGCTCCTCAGAAGCCGCAGGTGATGGCTCGCCTGGATAGCCGGCCACGACCCTAGCTCCTCTGACCCAATACTCCTCGCTTACGTCCACGTGGTTAAGTCTCTTGGTAAATTCCACAGCATGAGACGTATCGAAGCCTACGATACCTACGCGTATCATGTAAACCCACTAGAAAATAGGACTAGATAGGGTTAATGAGGTTAATCATAGAAATATTTATATACTAGTTAGATGCTGTCTAGCATGCTAATGCTTACCGAAGCCGAATACCGGTATCTGAAGACGATCTATATACTAGGGGGTTCTAAGAGCTTCGTCAAAACCAGTAAGCTGGCTAGGCGGCTGTCCGTTAAAACCCCGACGGCCATACGAATCGTCCAAGGTTTAGCGGTCAAGGGGTTTGTCAAGGTCGTGCCAAGGGTCGGTGTAATCCTTACAGAGGACGGTGTAAAGGAGGCCATAGAAATAGCCCATAAACACGGTGTTCTAGAGGTATTCCTACACGAGGTTTTAGAGTTAAACCCCTCAGACGCTCATGAAGAGGCTTTAAAGTTGGAAACTAGGATTTCGCACAAAGTATGCGACAAGCTATGTTCACTTCTCAACAAGCCTAGGAGAGCTCCATGCGGGTTGGAGATAGTGCATAGACATCCCTAGGGGGTGTGACCCATACGAGCCAAATCCATATTGCTACTGGTCCTGACGGCTCTTATGGCTTCGACGGCTAAAGTATCGCTAGCCATGCCTAGGCTTAAGGTCGTGGCTACGATATGGCCTCTTGCGATGATCGTCAGAGAGGTCGGAGGGGAAAGGGTCGATGTATACTCGATAGTTCCCGTCGGGTTAGACCCTCATACGTACTCCCCTAAGCCAGGGGACATACTGCTTGTCCGAAGCTGCGACCTATTCGTCACGATAGGTAAGGAGGAGTTTCTAGGCATGTTCGAGAAATTAAACGTCCCGAGGATCAGTTGGGAGGATTGGGTTGAGGCGGGGTTGAAGCTTAAAGACGGAAACCCGCATTACATATGGCTATATCCAGAAGACGCCTTGAAAGCGGCGTCTAAAATAGTCGAAAGACTTTCTGAGATAGACCCAGAAGACAAAGACTACTACCACAAACGACTTAAGATGTTTTCTGAGAACATCTCTAGGATTAAGACATGGGCTAAGACAGTTTTAACAGGTCTGAATCTGGTGGATCCCAAGGTCGCCCTAGCCGGTTCACACTTCGAGCCTCTTTTTGATTTCTTGAACATAACGGTGGTGGCTGTACTTGTCAAAGGCGGTAAAGCCCCCGGTCCGATAGATGTCTCAGACTTCCAGAGTACGCTCTCGGAGACCAGACCTGCGTATATAGTCGTGCTGGCTACCGAGAAAGGAAGCGATGAAGGCAGACTTGCTCTAGAGGTCTCTAGAGCCACGGGAATTCCTGTATTATATCTCTACGCGTTCCCCCTAGATCCTTCAGAAAGTTATGTGGAGTTCTACAAATCTTTGACATCCATGGCTTTAGCCGGTTTACAGATGGATATACCCGAGAGCACGGGTGAAGGGGGATTAGACGTATGGCTCTATACGGCTATCATACTCTTCGTATTGTTTCTGGTCTTTGAGGGGTGGTTTAGACGAGTATAGTAGAGCTTAAGAACGTTTACGTGGTTTTAAACCAGCAACCCATACTGGAGGATCTATCGTTCAGCATAGTCGAGCCGAGCTTCGTGGCGGTGGTCGGTCCCAACGGGGCGGGTAAGACTACGTTGCTTAAGACCATGCTCGGGATCATAAAACCAGTCGAAGGGGAGATAAGGGTTCTAGGTAGGAACCCGGTGGAGGACCCAGGTGTGAGAAGGCTCGTCGGCTATGTTCCCCAGAGGGAGCGTATAGACCCTTTGATACCTGTGCTGGTTAAAGATATAATACTCATGGGTAGACTCGCCAAGAAGCGTTTCCCAAGGAGAGCAACGAGTGAGGACCTAGAGAAGGCTAGACAGGTCGCTCGGCTACTTGAGGTCGACCAGTTCTGGGAGGAGTCTTATGCGCATCTATCCGGCGGTCAACAGCAGAGGGTTCTAGTAGCCAGGGCTTTAGCCTCGGAGCCTAGTTTGCTTCTATTAGACGAGCCGTTCTCAGCCGTGGATACGCCTACCACCCAGCTCTTGGTAAGGCTTCTCAGAGAGCTCGTGGATAAATCGGGTGTAACGATCATACTAGTCACACACGAGATAAACGTCTTGTTGAAGCATATAGACAGGCTCATGCTACTCAACCGTAGGATCATAGCGTTCGGAAAACCAGACGAGGTCTTGGATGAGGCTCTTCTGACGGAGACGTTTTTGAAAAGAGTTCAAGTCGTGGCATCAGATGGGGAAAGGATAGTTACGGGGGTGAGTTATCATGCTTGAAGTCTTAACCCAGCCCTTCATGATTAAAGCTCTGATAGCCGTGATTTTATCCGGCTCGGCGTCTGCCCTGATAGGGGTCTACATGGTTCTCAGAGGCCTGTCGTCTATAGGAGCTGCGATAGCTCATGTCGCCTTGGCGGGAGCAGCCATTAGCCTCTTGACAGGATTAGACCCCGTCGTAGGGGCATTAATATTAAGCCTGGTTTTCGCCCTGCTTTCAGGCTACGGTGAGGAGAAGGGCGAAGTTAAGGCGGATATGACCATCGGTGTGTTATTCGGCTTCTCGACAGCCGTAGCCGCGTTGGCTATATCGCTTTCAAGCCCCTACGCCGCGTCGGCGTGGAGATTCCTGATCGGAGACGTATTAGGCGTCACCGATAACGAGCTTCTGGTATTAGCGGTTATGAGCCTAGCCGTGATAGGTGTGATAACCCTCTTCAAGATGGAATTCAAATACATAACGTTCGACCCAGAGGGGTCGAGTGCCATGGGTTTAAACGTCAGGTTTTACAGATATCTCCTTTTAGTTCTCACGGCTGTTTCGATGGTCGTGAACCTGAGGGTCGTAGGCTCGATCCTGTCGGTCGCCTTCATAGCCATACCGGCCGTAGTGGCATACCAGTTTTCGCATAGCTTCGAGGAGATGGGGAAGATCTCCTTCCTCACGATCCTCATATCGTCTATATTGGGCTTTTTAGTCTCCGTTATGCTGAACCTGCCTACAAGCGCGGTGGTCGGGGTGATCCTATCGGTCGGATATCTCATATCGATAAAGCTCTCGGTTAAGAGGAGAAAGTGTAAAAGCATAATCCAGTGTTTTAGGGTTGTTCGGGAGCATCATATAAAGTAGGGGGGTAGATGTGTTTGGATAACCAGGAGTTGAAGGCTTTGGAAGCCTATAGGAGGCAGATGGAGCGTATAGAGAAGTCTATGCGAAACGTCAAATATAAGATCGCCATACTAAGCGGTAAAGGCGGGGTCGGTAAGAGCGTCGTAGCCGCGAATCTTGCCTGCGCCATGGCGTCTAAGGGCTTCAAAACCGGTATACTCGACGCCGACATAACCGGGCCGAGCATACCTAAGATACTAGGCGTGAGGGGGAACCCTCTGACGGCTGCACCCATAGGGATAATGCCCGTGAAAACAGCCTTAGACCTAAGGCTTGTATCGATGGACCTACTTCTACCTGACGATGACACACCGGTTATATGGAGAGGCCCCCTCAAATCCGCGGCTATAAGACAGTTCCTCGGCGAAGTCCTATGGGGTAAACTCGATTATCTCTTCATAGACCTACCGCCGGGCACAGGTGATGAAGCTTTAACAGTCGCACGTTCGATACCGAACATGACAGGTGTCGTGATCGTTACTACACCGTCAGACCTGTCGTTCATAGTCGTCAGACGTGCGGTGGGATTTGCTAAGAGACTTGGACTTAGGATTCTAGGGATAGTCGAGAACATGAGCGGGTTCACATGTCCGAAGTGCGGTTATAAAGTGAATATATTCGGAAGTGGTGGCGGAAAAAAGATGGCTGAAGAGCTTGGATTAAACATATTAGGTGAGATACCGATAGACCCGGAGCTCAACCTTTCGGTAGAGATGGGTAAGCCCATAGTTATATGGAGACCGGAGAGTCCAGCCAGCAACGCTTTCATAGAGATAGTGGAGAAACTTCAGAAAGTCTTAGAGAATGTAGACGGCTAATAGATACCTATTACTTCCACATCCTAGGATATGTACCAGGCTTCATGATGACCCTCTCCGTCTTAACTGCTATGCCTTTTTCCCGCTCTAGAATCTCCTCGCTAGACATTAACGCCCTACCCAACGCGACAAGCTCGTCTTTAAGCGTGAAGATCCCGACAAGAGTATCGGTCTTTATACCTGAATTTAGGCTCACTATCCCTGGAACCGCGAGGTCGGCGCCGTGGCATATCGCATCCACAGCCGTATCCCTGATCCACACCTTAGGCGTCAAGGCGAGGACCTCTTCGACCGGCTGGACTACACGTCTGAGGGTTTTTTCATCACCTGCCCTATATGCTTCGAAGGCCTCGGCAAGTGTTCTAAGCGTGACTAGACCTCTTTCCTCGCTGAACGGCCCGACCCTAGTTCTCCTGAGCTCCCTCATATGCGCCCCACAGCCTAGGACCTCACCGATATCGTGTACGAGCTTCCGGATGTACGTGCCGGCTTGACAGCCGACTTTAAGCAAAGCAAGTCGACCTTCAACCTCTAGGAGATCGATGTAGTAGATTCGTCGAATCCTTAATGCTCGCTTAACGGAAGACCTTAGCGGAGGCTTCTGGTAGATATCTCCCTGAAACTCCTCGACGACCTCTCGAAGCCTTTCCTCGGAGACATCACCGTGAAGCTTCATAACGCATACATATTCTTTACCGCCTGATAGTAGAACCTGAAGGACTTTAGTCGCCTCGTTCAAAGCTATCGGTAAGACCCCTGTGGCAGGGGGATCTCCCCGGCTTAAACCTCTAGGGTCCCCCCATGCCCAGCCTTCTCGACGTTCGCGATCCTCTTAACCATAGCCGTTACATCATGGCTTGTAGGGCCAGCCGGTTTATCGAGCACTACGACCCCATATCTTAGATGCTCCTCGATGCTTCTTCTCCAAGGCGGTTTACCATAAGCCTCGTTGGTCTCGTCGAAAGACTTGTAAAGCCTATCCCACTTAACCTCCCAAGGAGCCTGATACCTCAGAAAACAGCCCTCCTCTCAGGTTTCAGAGGCTTTTCGAATACTTCTTTTAAACCAGCCTTCTCTATGGCTTTGACAACCTCGTCGTCGCTTGCACCTCGGGATATGTCTAGCTTGTAAGGTGTAGGCTCGATGTGCTTGATGTTCACCCTACGCCTCTTGACGCCGCTGATAGATTTAGGACCGGTTATGAGGGCGAAGTTCTCGTCTATAATATCGACTACTACGCATTTTCTACCGGCTTCCCGACCCATGGTTTTGACACAGACTCTACCCACTTCTATCATATCCGTATCCTCCCACCTAGTTGAACGAAAGCTAAGCTTTAAGTTTAGCGTACTCTTCTACCAAGGTCTTCAGAACCCTGAAGACCGACTCAGCCGGAAGCCTGCCTGTATCGAGCACGATATCGTATATGCTCATATCCTCGAAATTTATACCATAGAAAAGCCTATACCTTAGCCTGTCTCCAGACTCCCTACGCCTAGTCTCCTCAGAGACCTCCCCTATAGGTCGACCCTCACGCTCGGCTAAACGTTTAAACCTAACTTCATCCGGCGCTGTTAGAAATATTTTAACGTCAGCCAACTCCCCCGCCATCCAAGCGGCGAGGTCGCCTTCCAACACTACAGAGCCTTTCTTAGCCTCCTCTTTGGTCCTAGAGTCGATGTAGTTGTCGAGCTTAGGGTCGTCCTTAAGCATCTCCGCCGCCTCAGCCAAGCTTATGCCTTTCTTATGACAATATTCCCTGAACAGGCTTCCGGCGGATACATATCTAAGGTTGAATTCAGACGCTAGCATCTTAGCCTGGGTAGACCTGCCGGCTCCATGTAGGCCACTGACAGCTATCACGAGGCCTTTAGCCAAACCTAGAAAGCACCTCCCTGACGAGGAGACGCTTCAAACATCTAGCGCATATGCTCCCACCATGTAGCCTCTCGACGCTTCTCTGAGATTTGGTCTTCCCTGCGTAGTTTACGCCGTGGAGCTCCCTACCGCATATCCCACAGTAAGCTTTCCCAGGCTTCTTCTTAACGACCCTGACGACCGTTTCACCGCCTGGAAGCCTAATCTTAACCTTTGGCTTTGACAGAAGATTCTTCCTCATGGCTTGTAGCCTCCTGGGTAGACGGTACCATGGAGATGCCGAGGAGCTTAGAGAGCGGAAGGCTAGACGCGAAAATGCATATAAAGTACCATACGAACCACCCCACAGGTGTCTCGACTGGGAAAGGTATGAATATCGTATAGTCTGGGCCGAATACCGCACCTATCACGGCGAAGAAGCCCCAGGCGAAAGCCAGAAGAATAGCCATCCTTAAAACGGTTCTTATGAGGACCTTCTTACTAAGGTTCGCTATGATCGGCTCCTTCTTCCGGATCTTTATCAGTATCTTCTTGTCTCCCTTCATCTTATACTCGCTCATAAGACGCTTATACTCGCTGAGCTCCTTGGTATAGGCCTTCTGAAGCTCTTCGCTCATTATAAGCTTATTCAGCAGGGTGGAGAATATCGTCATTAAGGCAGATAACCCCAGGATTGTTAGAGAGCCCATCCCAGGGTTAACGGCCAACGGTTTCAGGAACTCAACTATGATCTCGAAAAAGTTCATGACTATCACTTCTCCAATAGCGGCCTTAGCACCGGATACATCTCGGCAACCCTCTCTCTGACCAAGAGCTGATAGTATTGGTAGGCTATGTCTACCGATAGAAGTACACCGGTTCCCGAGCCGAAGACGTTGAACAGGTCCGATACAGCAGCTATGAGACCTATTATGGCGCCTCCCAGGATCGACACCGTCGGGATATAGCGTTTCATCAGACGCTCTATACTTTTAACCGTCCGTCTCCTGCCGGGTATCTGGATACCGGCGTCTATAAGCTGCTCTGCGACGTCTCTGGGACCCATACCGCCGACCTCTATCCACATTATGGAAAACATCACGCAAAGCAGGACGAATATGGCGACGTAGACTACGGCTCTTATAGGGTCTTCAGCCGCATACTGTAGACTCCTCGGAGATGACACGTAGTATGCGAGACTACCTTTTAGAGGATCCATGGTCTCAGGGTCGAACTGAGCCAGAAAGTTGAACCAAAAATCTTGATTCGCGGGGTTAAAGTTAGACCACAGAAGCCTTAGCATAACATATATGTTGGCTAGCAAAGCCGAGGCGAATATGACGGGGATAACGGATACGTACAATAGCTTAAGCGGAAACCTGGCTCTAAAGCCTCTGTACCCAGCGTATGATATCGGTATCTCTACTCTAACGCCTTCGAGGTATATGATCACGAGAAAGGCTACGACCGTCGATATAAACCCAACCATATTGGGCAGGTTGCCCGTCCTCAGGAAGGCCGTCGAGAAGTCTTCACCTTTAACAAGCCCCTCTATGAAAGCCGGTAAAGCTCCGTAAAGCTTGCCATCCTGCGCTATACCGGGGAAAGGAGAGAACCCGAACCACCAAATTTCCCTAGCGACCCCCGCTAGTATGAAGAGGCTTATGCCGCTGCCTAAACCCCACTTCTGAACCACCTCATCTAGGAGAATCAGAATTATACCAGCTGAGAGGAGCTGGAAGAAGACTAAAATATTCGCTTCTAACGTTAGGGGCCCCCAGACCCTTCCGAGGATATATACGAGACATTGGAAGACCGTCATGAATATGCTCATAAACCTGGTGGCCGCCGTGTAGAGGGCTCTATCCTCCGGGTCTGATAAGTCGCATTCTATAAGCCTAGAGCCCACCAGAAGCTGGAGGATAAGCCCTCCGGTGACTATGGGGCCTATACCGAGCTCCATGAGCGTCCCATGTCTCGAAGCGAATATGACCCTGGCGGCTACAAGCGGGTCTCTCAATCCTCTTACAGGTATACCGTAGAGCGGGATCTCGCTCATGAGATAGTATATCAGAAGGGTCATAAAGGTCCATAGAAGCTTATTTGTGAAACTTGTCCTCCTCTCGGGTTTCTTAACCTCGAACGTGAACCTCGATATCGGCTTGAATAGGCTTAGAAACCTACCCGGCATGGCTTATCATACCTCTACCTTGACGACTTCTCCACCTGCTTTCTTGATCTTTTCGACGGCGGTCTCCGTGAAATCGTAAGCCTTAACGATTACCGGTATATCTATGCGCCCTTTACCGAGCAACTTGCCATATCCTAAAGCCGGCAGGTCTATGACCGGTTTACCATCCTGGGTCTCTGTCTTCTCGAGCTTCACCAGGATGTCGGGTAGCTCGCCGACGTTAACCTCCTTAAGTCTGACTTTGATCTTCTGCATAGGCGACTTGAACCCTCTTTTACCGAAGTAGTCTGGTGCGTATTTGATCACCCAAGTCCATTTATGCTTATGCCTACCGGTTCTACCGAAGCCCCCTCTCATACCGCTTTTCCTGTGCTGCCCTACCCTACCCCAGCCGCAGGTTCTAGACCCTCTAAACT